>JAABUO010000072.1_pt1 | contig 288949 bp, 310 predicted proteins | sample 5559291 | NCBI WGS metagenome assembly JAABUO01 (sample SAMN10711878, study PRJNA513372) | rock metagenome | isolation source: Antarctica rocks | place: Antarctica: Victoria Land, Finger Mt sud
GGGGAAGGAGGTGGGATATAGTGGAGGGTTTGGGGGTGGGGGATGGGGGAGGGGGATGGGAGGAAGTGGAGATGGGGGGGTGGAGCTGGTGGGGCGGTGGGGGAGGGGGCTTGGTTTTGGGGGGGATGGTGGTGTGGGAGGTATGGGAGGGGGGTATTATAAGGGGGAGGTGGGGGGCTGGTTTTGGGGGGGGTGGGGAGTGTTAGGAGGTATGGAAGGGGGATGGAGGGTGCTGAGGAGGCGTGGAAGGGGCGTGGGAGGGGGAGTTGGTGGGGTGTGGAGTGGGAGGGGGAGAAGGTGAGGAGAAGAGGGGGATAAAGTGGGTCGAGGGGTTTGGCTGAGGAAGGAATTAAGGAAAGAAGATAAGTGGAAAGAGAGGGAGCGATCTTGTGGCAAGAACATGTAATCTGCACGGAGAGGTCTGTCTGGCCTACAACTTCGATGGCTGTGAGTGGGAAAATTGGGGAATAGATGAGTCAAGGAGTGATGGTGGGATCCCTCTGGTTTCGCCTATGAGAGGAGGTGGATCGGGAACGCGGAAATAGGGAGAAGGTTCAGAAAGAGGGTGTGTTTGGCGGATTTGGATGGGAGGGAAAGGGTATAAGTGATGGATGGGGCGGTGAGGGGGCTGAGAAGGAGGAGCGAGATTTGGTGATTCCCGGATAACATGGCTTTGCTTGGATCTCGAGGAGTAGATAGCAGGAGCTGAGAATGCGTTATCTGTAGAATGTTCGGTTGAAGGGGTTTGAGCTAAGGAGAGAAGAAAGGTGAAATTCGCTTCCTGAAGGGAGTCTGGGAAGAGGACGTTTAGGAAGATTGATTTGAGGAAGTGGTTCAAGAAGATGTGTATCCAATGTGCTGGCAACAGTGGGGTGCTGTTACTTAGCAAACCTCACCAAACCCACCTTCTCATGTTGCTTCCTTGGGTCTTTCGATGGTGCCGTTGATATTCTGTGACCTCTTGACCCTCCAGGATTGGGACACCATTGTTCGTTCAGTCCACCACCATTTCGTCGATTCATCTTCAAGAGTGCAAAGCAATCCATACTTAGTGCAGCCAGCCTTGGAACCAGCACCCTGCCAGCGCACGGGATCACATTTTCAATATAGACCCAACCTAGAGGAACTGTCGAGCTTTGCGCAAAAGTATTGGGCGAAATACATCAACAATAGTACATCAAGCATCTTGGGGCATTATTGTGGAGCGAAGCTCGAGGAAGCTCGATTGATGTGTCAAAAGAATTGAGAGATATCACGATAAAGTTGATGATTTAACGTGCCTCACTGACTGTGCTTGAGTATCCAATGTCGAAACTTACCTCTCGGTAACCCGGCCGACACTCGATCAAGATTATTGTAGCGCGACTGCTGGGGTAGTCCTGGGATGGTTGTATCCAATGATGACTCAAAATCATGATCAAGGTTCCGAATTGATTGTCGATCGGTCAGGCCTCGTCGGCCAATCCACACATCTAGCCTGGACAGCTATGGACTCGAACATCAGCATCGCAAGAACTCATCGATAAGGTCAGAGCAACTGACCTGAGGCATAGTATGCAAAATTCTGCGCATTCAGCGTTGAGGCTTTGGAGTCCAGATCAATACAATCTTGCAGACTATATGTCTCATCTCGCAAATGTGTCTTTTTGTAATAAAGGTGTACCATCTCATGGAAGATCGTCGCGCTGTGGTAAATTTCGGCGTCAGCATTGCTCGAATGGGATATCAACGCTCCGAAATTACCTACTACATGCTCGCAACCAGCTCATCCGTCCCAACAACCTTGTTGTTGACCACTGTTGGGCACTGATCCCGACGCAGGCCTGCCGGCAAGGCCCAGAACACCGGGCAGAGGAATATCGCCTCCTCCCCAGTAGTGAACAGAGTTCTTGAGCGCCCCGTTTAGCGCTCAGCGGGATCAAGTCGGCATTCCGAATCTTCTGAAAGACAGACTTGACTATTTTCTTGTTCCGCCGTGATTTGAACAGTGCTTCGTAACCGTGGGTGGAGCGGGTGCCGAGCTGAGCGTCGAGGAGCAGTTGGTCGAGCTGGGCTTCGAACATTGGGAGCAAGGCTTTGAGCATTCGGGCTTTGGTGTCTCCTTGGCCGTCGGCGTCGCAGAATATCATGTTGTACTTGCCGCTGCTAGTTATGTCGATTTCTTGATATTGAGCCCGCAGCATCGCTAGGTTCACATTGCTATTCTGTCGGGAAACAAGTGCTGTCGAGTCTTCTCCAGTAGACAACCCAGGAGTGGTGGAACAAAGAACAAGAAAAGTCAAGAATGGAAGGATAGTGAACGGAGAGAGCATTGTAAGAGCTTTACCGTACGAAAAGTCTCACAGTATACAACGGTGAAATAGTGGACTAGGGATGACTTGGAAATTGGGCAGAGTCGGTCCTCATATCCTTCAGCTGTTACAGAGAGCACGGCTCGCTTTCATTGCGACGCGCAGAGAAATACTTGATCAATACCAAAAATAGGAAACAGGAGATCTGCTATGCGACATAGGCGATGGCGAACCGTTCAGTCTGTCTTCATCCGCGAGGAAAACTCAATGACGGCATACCAAGAGCACCCAGAAGAAATTTTTGGTGCAGTAGGCCCGTAATCAGAGTCATTCTGCTCTTGCAATCCGGCAGTCTGGCCAATGCTTGTCTCACTGTCCGACGAATTGTGAGTAAGAGAGTCGAACTTAAGAGATGGTGGACGGGAAGGAACGACGTTGCGCTTTACTGGGCCCGAAAAGTCCTAAGAAGGCCCTAAAGCTAGAACTAACTGCAAAACTGGTGGGATGATTGATTTCTATCGAGGAAATGAAAATCGTTGGTCACATCGAAGACTGGTAAATGCTACTTTTCTAACCCAAGCAACTAGCAGACAACTGTAGAAAAGGCTTCCACGAAACAGACCGCTCGGAACCTCTTCACTCTAGCGCCAGGAGCTGAAGCGAAGGTAGGCACACTCTTCCACCGGTCATTCCGAAATCCCTTGAGCGTAGTGATACAGATCATACACGCCTCTTCTAGTACCATTCATCTGTCTCCATCGTCCACTACCACCCGTATCCGACCCTCTCACGCCTCCGCCTTTCCACCCTTCTTCTTTTGCTCCACCTTCAGCAGTAGCGCACGGTTGATGTGTGGCAGAACGCCACCGAAGGCGATTGTGGCTCGGATGAGCGTGTCTAATTCCTCGTCGCCGCGGATGGCAAGTTGCAGGTGACGGGGCGTGATGCGCTTGACTTTCAGGTCTTTGGCCGCGTTACCGGCAAGCTCGAGAACTTCGGCAGTAAGGTATTCAAGGACGGCGGTGACGTAGACGGCAGCTGTGAAGAAGGAATGTCAGTTACTTGGCATTGGACGGAGCTGAATCTCAGACAACTGGGTTTCGATGCAGCAGCTTTAGGTAAGGCATCCGGGAACAGACTTACCCTTGGCACCGACACGCATCTTGTTCTGAGTGTTGTTCTTGAGGAACCGCTTGACACGACCGCAGGGGAACTGAACGTGAGACACTAATTAGCGAAAGGTTCCGAAATGGAGCATCCAACATTGGGCATAGGCGGCCTGGAAGGCAGCGTGACGCGCTGCTGACGAGACAAGATCTGTGCCTCAGTGCTTCTGTGAGTAAGCTTGCCACAAATCAATATCCCTCGAGCGCGTCATGTATGTGCGGTACGATGTTTGCGTTGCCCTCGTGGACGCGCTTGATGGAGGATTTCGAGGACAGCAGCGCGTTCCGGCCTTCCTGACTTCCTGAGATGGTGCGCACTGACCTGTAAGCCAGCCTTTGCGCTATGCGATTTCTGACTCTTGCCCTCTGGTGCCTTGGGGCCGGCCTTGCCGCCTGTAGACTTTCCCTTTCCTCCAGGCATTTTGTATGATGCTTCTCTTTATCGATATCGTTGATCGTGTGATCTAGGATGACGCGTTTGCAGAGTTTGAGCGTGAAAAGAGAACTGTGGTGAGAAATATGGGTGGATGGAAAGATAACGCGGTAGTCAGAAAGTTAAGATTCGGGAAGAGTGAGGTCGCCTTGTTGAATGAGTTCCCTTTCCCGACTAACACTTTTTAGTGAAAGCGCGGCATGACAGAGTGTCACGTGATCCGCTAAGCCTTGGCAAGTCGAAGCAGGAGCCGTTCAGTGTCGTGTTGCTGGAGAGAGAGAGCGAGGCTCTAGATCTTATCAAGTGCCTAGAAGGCCAGTTTTCGAGCTTAACCTAGCTGTCCACACTCAAGTAAGACCGGTTCTCGATGACGGTGGGTTTCCACCATCATATCACGCCTCTGAATAGAGCTGCGTTCGTGGCCTTGCATGTTGCAGGAAATACAGTACTGTTGCCTCCCTTGCTGTCAAGTAGACACCAGCGATGATGATGAGGATGTTTTGAAAGACATCGAGGATTGTTGATGGTTGACATGGATGGCACGTTCCAGTGATGGGGATGGCCTACGGTTGGAGAGGGAGACAGACGGCTGCAGTGCTTTTCGCTACGGTTGCTGAAAATGAAAAAGCGCAACTACTAATATCATCATCGCTCAACTACAGCATGAGTCGACTGCGACAATCGAAGGTATATGATAGCCGTCATGGAGTTAATATTCATTCTTGAAAAGGCCTCAATCAGTAACCAGTAGAAGCTGGGCAAATCAATGAGAAAACTGCTGTAGATCACATCATTAAAGGATCAAAGTACACGAAGATACTGTGACACAATTCCTTCAGAGTCATCTATGTACAACGAAATCGCGTCAGTCCCTGCTCTACCGACCAAGGGTATTCCCCCATGATCTTTGAGTATGCGGGAGGAAACAAGGGACGCTATCATATGTGCAATGTCAAAATCAAATGCTCGAGTACTCCGTGATCGTACATGCTCATAGCAACAATTGGCGTTCTCTCCCATATGAGAGTACAGGAAAATGTAACGAAATGGTCCTAATAGAGGGGAGCTCTGCAACATCAATCTTCGATTGGAATGAGAAACGATCAGAGTGAGAGTGAGGGTCTTCGCAGCGGCAGAGACGATCTCCATCATCTCCTGTCTTCATAGCCCCGCGGATGCCCATCCTGCGGCGGTCCGTATCCGCCATGGCGTCCATACACCGGAGGCGTAAAAGTCCTCCTCGCTGCTTCATCCCTCCTAGCTTGCTCGTTGGCTTGATTTCGTGCCTGCACTATTCTAAGGTTATCCTGATACTGCAGGATATCCGACCTTGAAGCCTCTGGCTGGCGCTGCAGAGGAGCCCCTTGTTGATGTTGTTGCTGCTGCTGCTGCTGCTGCAAGGCTTCCTGATGACGCATGTACTGATGATGAAACAAACCAGGTGCCCCTGACCCTCGGGTTTGCTGCTGTTGCGGCTGGGTGGGAGCCTGCTGAAGTTGGTGTTGGTGCTGGGAATGCTGATGGTGATGGTGCGGATGCATAGGTTGCTGAGGATGTATCTGGGCATACGGCGAAGGCTGGAGTACTGGCGTGGCTTGGGCTGATGGTTGTGGCTGCTGTTGTGTCTGTTGAGATTGCAGACTAGCGAAAGAGGTGGCTCTTGAATGTCCAAACGGCGGTGGAGGGGTAGGGGCGTGGCTACGGGGTATAGACGGCAAAGATGCGCGTGATGCTTGTTGAGTGAAAGCTGGCTGCAGTCGGGGTGACTCCGCTCGTTGCTGTTGGTAGTGAGGCTGCCGCTCGAGGGACGTCCGTTGTGCTACCGTGGCCCAGTTGGAGGGTCCTTCCCTAGGTTGCTGTGGTGGGTGTTGAGAGGCGATTTGCCCAAGCGAAGCTCGCTGGTGATATTGCTGCAAAGGATGTTGAGGTTCAGTGGTCGGGGCTTCACGCCGAACGTACGGTTGTACAGGCTGGTGGTAGGTCTGGCCAGCTGGTGACTGAGGTGGCGGCGTTGGTGCGGCAGGGCGACTATCGCTGACCCTCTTCCGTGCTTGCGGCTCGGCAGGTTCGTCATTCAGGATAGACATGATGTTTGACCTCTTCGGCGGCTGTTGCGCTGGTGGTGGGGCTGGTACAGAGTTTGGGCGAGCTGTATCTTGTGAAGGCGAAAAGTTTGAGGGTAATCTAGGTTTCACCGGCGACTGTAGCTGAGTATGACGGGGAGCACCATACGCATCAGGACGGCGCGTTGTCGAAGGATTATCCATTCGCTGTTGCTCTTGTCGCTGGTCGTGGTGTGAGGGGTGCCGCGATTGTGACTGCTGATGTGTTGCCACTCGTGGCCGAATGTCTACTTCAGCCGTGTACGATGGCGCGATGCGTACTTGGGAGGGCACGTTGATCTGTCGATTATTCCCTGCCCCATGGTGCAACAATGGCTGTTGAACGGTTTGAGCTAGCGGCTGATATCTGGCAGATGGCGATTGGTCTTGAGATATGGAGCGATCCTGTATCTGTAACATCTCCTGAAGATTCCGAAGCCTTGTCTGGTCGGTCACAGGCTTTTGCGATCGGCTGTCGGCTTGTTGCTGCTGGCGTGTTGGCGGTGGCGGCTGCTGCAGTTGCGACATCGCGGCAGGTTGCGGTTGAAGCATGGGTTGAGGGCGATCATTGGCAAAGAAACCCACGCGTGGCCCTTGCAATCCTTGGGAAGCACGTTGCTGCTGGGGTTGTGTTTCAGAGGGCATCGTCGAGCCGATAGTGGGCTGTGGTCCATTCTCATGTAGCAGCTTTCGCGGGAGCGGTTCAGCTTGAGCCAACTTCTGCGGACTAGAGCCAAATTGGGGCGGCGACAATTTCGTTGGCTTAGTCAGCTGGAGGTTGGAAGACTCTCTACCGATATCATTGGCGTCAACGCTAGGTGCCAGTGGCCTTGGTGGAACAATTTGAGGGCCAGTATCATAACGTCTTTTGGGTACCAACGTTGGTGGAGGAGGTTGACCCATGTCTTCGCCTCGTTTAATTTTCTCATTTGCAGCCAACGCAGCTTCTTCCATAGCTCTACGGTCGCCACGCTCGACCTGCCGATGGTAGTAATTCTTCACCTATGTTCACAGGAGTCAGTGCTGTCCTGGCAAGAAGTGTACAGTATCAACGAGCAGTATAGGTATAGATTAAGAATATATATATGTACCATCGTCTGAGTTTTGGTCTTCATATGATCTGCAATAGCCTGCCAGTTCGTTCCGAAATGATGAAGCAAATTACTAAAATCGGTCTGTTCGGGAACAGACCAGTAGCTCGAGGTTGAAGGGCCAGCCCTCTGCTGCGATTGCAGTTGCTCTTGCGCGGTAAAATCCGGCTTTGCTACTTGTATCTGGCTCACACCACTTACCGGCATTGGTTGACCTCCCGTCCAGATCTCATTCACTGGTTGCTGAGTGAATGCAGGGACATTCTGATTATGCTGTAAATTGGCTAAAAGTTCTCCCGCTTCAGTTTCATCTATTTGCTGCTCAATCTCAATCTTCGGCTCTTTGCTCTTTCCTCTGGGAGTCTCTTTCTCGACTTTCTGTGGCGAAGGTCCAGGAGCAGCAGCTAACAACTGAGCTTTGGGCTTCCTTGGTACTTTCTCTCTGGTAGTACCGCCCCGTCCACGTCTGGTAGGTGGTTTTTCCGGATTCGCTTCACTGCCGTCGGCTTTCGTACCACTCATGTTTCGCCGACCGGGAGTTACTGCTGGAGTAGAAGCTTCAGTCTCCGTGGAGTCTCCGAAAGTTGGCGCCGCGGCCCGACGAGGTCGCCCCGTATCTGTGACCTCAATCTGGTGTTTCTCATCAACCATAGCGTTCGAGAGGAGCGACGGCGCGCCACCTCTCGGTCGTCCTGTGCTACGGGCTGGAGCTCTGCGGCCCTTCTTCAACCGAGTAGCAAGCTTTTCCTTATATTGTTGTTCATGTTTTGTAAGGTAATAATGTCGGATGCAATCTTGATATGTACGGTTTGGCAATGCCTTAGCGATTGCTCCAAATTTCTTGGGGCTTGTTAGGAAAGCTTCAGTGTATAATTCCTGCTCTTCGGCTGTAAGATCGTTAGGTTTGGGAACATACCCGAAGACACTGTACGCATCGCTTGATTTGATGAGGTTGGTGGTGTCCACAAGATTTTGTGTTCTTATCTCGTAATCATTGAGCATGTCAGGTATAATCGCTTCTTTCTCAGGATTTATCGATGATTTGGCTTCTTGGTCCCGCCGCTGTTGCTCCTCATCGGCTATTGCGATAGAATCTCTGAGAGCTCTTTCGAAATCAAGCTCACTGACATTCCTTGCTGACCGTCTGCCTTCCGTGATGGGCATTGTCGGAATCAGTGGAGTCGACGTCGGAGCGGGTGTTACCGGGACGGAAGGAGCGGTGGCGGCCTTCCTATCCTCCCAGTACTCGACAGCGAGTCGCCAGGCTTTGTAATTCTGATAGAATTGCTCCTTTACCTCTTCGTGATCATTGCTCTCAAGCCGTAGTCGGGATGTCAACTCATCCATGAGTTGCGCATCTAAGATCTCTTGCAAATCAGACTGATCCTGTAGATCTACCTCCGAAAATGGCGTTGGAGGTCCAGACATCAGATAGGGTAGGCTATCGACGGGAGGTGTTGCATTCCGAAGGAATTCTTGATGCGAAAGTATAGGATTATCTTGGAAAGGATCATCTTCCACAATCTTGGGTGATGGATAAGCGTTCAGACGTGCTTTGTCAGTGGGCTCCTGTTCGATCTTGTGCACTGCGCTGCCATTAGCCCTATCTTCGGCAGCACTGGAAAGTGCATCGATTTCGTCAAGAAGCCAAAGGAGCATCGTGTTCTGTCGAGGGCTTGCGGGCCTCTTCATTTCTAGAAGCAGAATCTGATGCTGGAACTTCCGCTCATCAGCTAGATACTCTTCGTCCAAGTCCATGTGCTCGTCCTCCATCACGGTGTCCTTCTCCTCAGCTTTGCCATGGTCCAGAAGCGTCTCCGAAGTCTTGGAGTCCTCTCCGAATTTCGATATAAGTAATTGATCATTCTGTTGTTCTACCAGAAGCGGGCCTTGCTTCTTAATTTTGGCGTGGTCCGGGCTTATGACTTTTGGGGATGGAGGCTGCTTTGTCACGCTTGAAGCTGGTAGTAAAGTTGCTTCTTGCTCCTCGCTTTCGCCGTCAAGCGAGCCTGTCGTATCATCTTCTGCGTAATCCTTCTTCACTGCCATGGGACTCATGATAGAGGGGCCGCGCGGAGTGTGCGTGGGCAGACCTGGGCGTACCCATCTTAGATTTGTCCCCCGAGATGGTCGTTGCAGCATAGTGGGCCTACCTGGGGGAGGGCGCCCCGGAGATGAAATAGGCGGCTTCGACGCTGGCGCAGCTCGATCTGCTCGAGGGCCTGTAGGAATTCGTATTGGGGAAGACTGTGTTGGGGGTTCCTGAATGGATGACCTGCTGGGGTTACCTGCGCTGAGATTGGCAGGGTCGCCGGTGTATCGATTCGTGTCATCTGATGCTTTTATGGGTGACACAAAATTAGCCGCCCGACTAAATGGAATCTGCTGAGGCGATTTTCCGGCACGAAACTCCTTAGTAGCGACATTGAACCGCTCGACGCTGCCTGTCGCAATGGACGACACTTCTGATATCGGTCTATGTGGGCTCCCAGGAAGATTGGATCCTCGCCCGTCTGTCCAGCGGTTAGAAGCGGTGACTGTGTCAGGTATAGGGCGTCGTGCGCTGTTTTGGTCCGCTTTCGGGCCTGTAGGCAGGATAGTCATCAATTGAGCCTTTGGCGCCGAAGGTACGTTAGCCAGAGGTTGAGGGGGCTGTGAGGACGCTGGCAAGATAGCATTTTCGTTTTCTTGAGCGTGCGCTTCAGTGCTCGGGTCTGTTAACGGCCTTTGGTACACGATGGAGCCGAATGCAGGGACTTGAGGCGCTTGGGGAGGAGAACTTGCACGTTGCAGTGGCAGCTCTCTTCCCTGATATTTTGAGCCCATGCCTAGACGCTGTGAGCCCTCAAGTGGGAGCGCTTCGCTCGCTTCTGTCGACGTATTTGAAGCCCGCTGAATCGAGTCGCTAACAGGACTCCTGGCATCGTGTGAAGGCCGTGTCGCACTATGTCGGTATTGTGGAGGAGGCGACGTAGATACTGAGCGAGCACTGATAGTACCCCCAGGCTCGGGACGATTGGTAAACGGCTGTCGTGCTACCCTTCCAGCCTCTCGATCTCTGTCATCCCACTCCCGTTTCTCATCTCTTCTCTCATCTCTTCTTGTCGGTTTCGAAGCCCAATCACGGTCTCGGTCGTCCATGGACCTTCGCTCCCAAGGTTGCTCCCGAGATCGGCTCCTAATACGAAAGGGTTCTCGATCTTCACCAAAGCTCCCTCGACTTCGTCTATTACAGTCCCGATCTGATCTTCCCCGGCCAAAGAAGCCCCCTCTATTACCCGGACCAGCTGACAAAGGTGGATCAGAGGCCGCAGGCGAAGGCTGGGCGAATCCCTCTCGTGAATTCCTCCTTGACCTCTCATGTTCAATGTCGCGTGGCCCAAAGTCCCTGCTATCCCTGAAATCCCGCGGCGCTGGCGATCGAGATCGATTTCGACCTACAGGCGAAGGTCTTCGTTCCCGGCTTGGTTCGCGGTCTCGCCAAGCCCAATCACGATTATCCTGCTCTCTTCTTCCAGCCGATATGTCTCTCGCATCGCGGTATTCCATTGCTATTCCATCCCCACGGCCACGGAAACCTCTACCCCTAGAACCATAACCTCTCCCGGGCCCAACCCCAAAAGCTTTCGGACCGCGTGGAGGTTCTCGGTGGGGAGCGGAATGGGCGTATGTATCGTTGGCGCGATAGAGAAAATCATTGTTGCCGCGAACGGACAACGGCGCACCACCATGGGGACCAGAGGGACGTCTTTCTGCATATCGCGGAGGAGAGCGATCTCGGGGGGGATAGCGCGGGTCGCCACGACCAGATGGCGGAAAGCGGGACGACATCGATCATAATCACGCTTGAAGATCGGAGGTGGCAGGAAGGCAACGCAGGTAAGGGGAGTAAGCCGACAGCACTGCAATCAACCCGAACAGCATGCGGTACTCCAAGGGATTAGGCGTGTTGAAGGACAGATACTAAGCAGCCTGGTGACGGGCATCAACCGACGAGGGCAGTATCTTGAGGTGATCCTGACTGCGACTGGCATGGTCACTACCGTTAGCGAGGCTCGAAACAAGCGCGGAGGTTCGAAACAGGGGTGGCGGTTGATTGGCCCCGTGTCGGAACTCGGAAGAAAGCAATTTCAGCGACAACAGATTGTTTGACACTTTGACTTTCATCGTTCATCAGGCGGCTCGGGTCTTCTTTAAAGTAAGTAAGTCTCCTGCCAAGAAAGCCACGGTTCAACATTACCATCTTTGTCGCCTTTTATTCCAGCAAAAGACAATCCCGATATATTGCCCGAACGTTGAAACTTGCGCTTGCCGAAAGTCACATGCTTTGTAGGCACGTGACATGTTCCAACAGTATAGCTTTGTCGTGTTCCTGTCGGAGTAGCTTCCAAGGGTTCGAATTGTTCAATGTCGATGATGTTCATTGCTGCTGCGTAAGACCTGCTGACAAGCATTTGCCGCATTGGTTGGCGGCTCCGGGAACCTTGTGTTGCTCCTGTAATCATCGTGCTCGTTTGTCTGGCGCTGCTGGCACGGTTGATGGAGAGTTGGACGTCCTGCAGTATTTATGTATCTCGGTTTCGCAGGCTGAGAGAAAAGTCCTGGTACATCTCGACGAATCATCTCAGCAATGGTGGCGAACGGCGAGAAGCATGGGTCTCTGCCTGCATCAGCAGCCGATGCTGTTCTGAAGGCCTCAGCCCCGGTTCCGGAGAACTTGGCTAAGGTGCGAGGCATCGAGTTCGATGATTTTGAAGGCAGAGACATCACCGTTGCAGAAATGGTGTCTGGTATGGCTGGAATGGGGTTCCAAGCCAGCGCCGTATCCGAGGCAGTGAGGATCATCAATGATATGGTGGGTTGTTGGTCTTCTATACAATTTCTACAGACTAACGAAATTCTCTCAAGAGGGCTTGCCAAGCCACCGAAAATGCGTCTCCATGGACAACGATCTTCCTAGGCTACACCTCGAACCTAGTGTCCTCCGGACTACGAGAAACGCTGCGATACTTGGTTCAGCACAAGCACGTATCTGCCATAGTCACCACTGCTGGAGGTATAGAGGAAGATTTGATCAAATGTCTGGCGGCTACATATTTGGGCTCTTTCACAAGTCTTGGATCGGAATTGCGAGAAAAGGGAATGAACCGTATCGGTAATCTCATTGTTCCCAACAGCAATTACTGCGCATTTGAGGATTGGGTAGTACCAATCCTAGACAAGATGCTTGAAGAACAAGAGGCTACCCGGCTTACAGATGAGCCACTGATGTGGACACCTAGCACCGTCATCCAACGACTTGGCAAAGAGATTGACAATGAATCCTCCATTTGCTACTGGGCCTACAAGAATGACATTCCCATATTCTGCCCTGCGTTGACAGATGGTAGTCTTGGTGACATGCTATACTTCCACACCTTCAAGTCTTCGCCACTGTTCCTTGATATCAGTATCACAAGAGACATTCGGAAGATAAACGATCTCGCCATGAATGCCAAGCGAGCAGGCATGATCATTCTTGGTGGCGGCCTCGTCAAGCACCATATTGCCAACGCCTGTTTGATGCGCAACGGCGCCGAAAGCGCAGTCTACATCAACACGGCACAAGAATTTGATGGCAGTGACGCTGGGGCCAGACCAGACGAAGCCGTCAGCTGGGGTAAGATCAAAGTCGGGGCTGACAGTGTCAAGGTAACTACTATCCTGCCGGTGTCCTGTTGTAGAAACTGCTGACTCTCTAGGTGTACGCGGAAGCAACCGTGGTTTTCCCACTCATTGTAGCTGCCACTTTTGCCAAAGCGACCAAAAGCGTTGAGTGAACTAGCACCTACCCCATGCGCCCGTAATGGGCGGTCTATCATTGCTTGGCACTCTCAAAATCAATTGTTGCGAAGAAGAAAAGGGCTGAATGAACAATAAGATCATAAAGCACAAGAGACATACTTTATGATTGTAGCAGCAGACTGGCACTGTCATGAGACCTAATAACGAGGAACTCGGAGCCTTAATCGCATTTATATAAAACGAATCAACCATTTAGAAGGGCACCACGCCAAAGCATAGGATACCGAGCTAATAGATCTCCTTGTGGATGCCAAGGATGGACTGCATCAAGTCATCTCCCTGATTATCGCAATTGGGACACGTTGGACAACCTCCTCTGGCGGATTCATCCATTGGAGCACGCGTAGTGCCTGACAATAGTGAAGCAGCTGAAGCAGCTGAAGTAATCCAACAAAATGACGGTCAAAGAAGGAAGGTTTCCAAGCATTCGCAGTTTGCACCTTTGGAAATGGACACCTAGCTACGAGACATACAGTGCATGTATGAGACACTATTGATGCCAGCAGCTTGGACTCAGCTGCTTTGTTCTTCTTTGGCTTAAAGGTACAGCAAGCGTTGAAGGGAGCAGTGTTAGCTGCGCCAACATCGTTGATTTATATCTAGGGAACCTCTTGTATTACATTCCCCCAGATATCGACCAGAATCCATAGCAGAGACAACTCGAAACAAGGCATCCGGTCAATGTAGCTAGCATGTTCAGCATGGCCACCCAGCTTCAACCAAGAGACCATATGACGTGTTCGGTAACCACGACGCAGCCAGAGTGAGTTGACTTGAGACCCAACGATGGCTTACACTGTTCAAATCTGCACGGTATGCAGCTGGGTCTTGGCCCTCTCGCTAGCCTTCCCTGTGAGGTGCGAGACCAGATAAACTTCGACGTCTGCGGAGGTGGAAACGTAATGAACCGACAGTCAGCCCCTGATGATCCACGCAGACTGCGGGCTTCCTGGTGGAGAACTTCAGCCCGTCGGAGAATGGATGATATCTACAAACCTTGCAGGAACCTCCTCACAGTATCCCACCAGTTCTCTCGGGAGATCGCCCACACGCTCTATTCGAGGAATCGCTTCATCTTCGAAGCGCAAGACGGAAGCAGCATGCCGGAACCTTTCGAACTGTTCTGCGAACAGATCCCAAGAAGGCACAAAAAACCTCGTCATGAATGTGGTACTAGAGAAAGCTATTGCTGGTTCCACATTCTGGGTCTAGACATTTAAGCTGGAGCCGGCAAGGTCTTTACTACGTCTGCCGGCTCTGGAACGACTTGAAGTAGCAATGAGACACCCACATTTTAGCCATCAGTACCGGCACGAACCTATTCATGGCTATGAAAGCGGATGCTTACGGGCGTCGGCTATAGCTCTTGTGCGCCGAGACTATAGAAGTCGACAGAGATGACACTACCCAGAGCACCTTCACGGGGTATGGTGACCTATTTTCGTAACGGGCGGGTAGATCAAGAATTTCTTTGGAAGAAGCTGAACACCCTCGGTTGTTCTGTTATACTAGACTGTGACCAAGACGTGTAATGGCTTGGATAGCTGGAATCGATTGGCGGCTTCAAGAAAATCTAGAGCAAAGGGGCGCATAAGATTTTGGTGGTTCGAAGGAGTCCAACGTCTGTAATTGAACACTCCAGGCTGGATCACATCGACTCTTTCTGTCTCAGACTGCGTTATTTTGGCAAATTCTGTTAATGCGATCTAAGCCTGCTTACCATAAACACTGAAGCTTAAACCGTGGATAAAGGTCAACCTTAGTGCATCATAAGTACATGGGTACAATGGTAGAATATGGATCTTGCATGCCCGAAAAACATACAGTCAGGTGTTGTAACACATTGGTAAGTATGTCTGTCCGTACGTTGAGCACTTCACTTGTTTGGGTGATGACCTTCGTTCCCCTCTCAACACTCACAATGTCGATAGGCGACTATCTCAAGGCCATGACACAAGCATCGTTTTGCGGTTTTTTTTTGAAGATTCATTACGCTTGCCTCTGTTCTCGGCCTCAGACAGAATCAAAACGACCGCAAATTTTCAGCATGGCCAACCACCCTCGAGGAGCTGTTACAGGAATGCAATGTAGTGCTAAATCAGGTTCTGGGTACGTTGAAGAATGATATGATTCTTATAAGGCCATTAAGATGTTTCACGGCTAACAGCACAGGCAACTCTCTGTGCTAGGTCTTCCTCGCGAGCTGCGAGATCAAATCTACTGTTACGTATGCGGCGACCAGACTATACACATCGAATTCTCTGTTGAGCACGGTCCTAAAAAACTCCTTTCCCACATCTCAACAGGCCCACCCGTGCTCCGATGATGCGCGACCCAAGAGGTCATTGCATATAACCTCATTAGCGTCCTACAAGTCTCTCGCGCATTCTCCATGGAAGCGCTTCAGATGATCTACAAGACAAGCGTCTTCTGTTTTAGTACCGCCAACGCACTTCACACTTTCGTGGATCGCGTGCCAGAACGATATCTGAGGATAGTCGGCAACCTTCAAGTCCGCCTGACAGTCCCAACGTGGACGCAAAATCTATTGACAAGCCAACTCATCAGATCCTGCATCCTCAACTCATTGCCAGGCCTGTTGCATTTCAATATGAGGATCATAATCGCACAAGATTCCTCACCTTTCGGACGGAGAGAAATCTGCACAATCGAGGAGCAATTGTTGAGCTCTACCATGTTACCTCAACTCAAGTCCGCAAATCTTGAACTTATAGCCTACAGCAGGTCCTCAATGGTCGAAGCGATGAAAGCTTTAGCAAGAAACGATTTCTACATGATGCGGCACCTTATAATTGGGCCAGTAGCGTGAGGTCGAGCAGGAGTACATGGTACGATTCGACACGGCTCTGCATGCAAAATTATTGAAGGACAAGAGAGGATCAGAACGGGAGGGCTCTGCAGCGGCTTCTGATGGGCAGGTAATCTGGTTTGAGCATGCGACTTTGTCACTTTACTAGGACTATTCGACTACAAGCCTAAGTAGTCAGAAATTGTGAACAGAGCGTTCCAGTGCCACAAATCATCAAACGCTACTGGGTCTGAAACCATTTATGAATCTTATACAGGAATCTCCTTTCAACATAAAATATCATAATGATATTTGGGCTAGTTTGGTCTACTTCCACCAGCATCATGGCAGATTTAGTGCGAAAACGGACAAACATATGTCAGTGCTTAACAGTAGGTAAAAGACAAGTGATGCACTTGTTCCTTATTCATCGATGTCTCCTCCACACCTCAGTGTCGTATCATCCTGTTGTGCTGGATGAGCGTTGACAGGAAGAATCCTTTACTCACTTCATAAATCCCGAGGGGAAAACCTTAGAATGAGGGGCTGACAATGCGCAGCAAGGTGCTTGTCGGTAATCTATTGAGCTACTCCAACTACCCAGTGCTTGATCCAGCCATTACAGCATGTGCAATGAAGCAACAGCAGCACACCGGTTGACTGACTTGACCATCTTGTTCCCCTATATCATGACAGTTCTGGACAACGACAACTGAGACCCTTTGCCATTATAGCAAGTACGAAATCCAGGACTCGAGACTTGGTGAGAGTCTTAGAAAGGGGATGAATTGTTTGGAAAAAAGGTGGGGACGCAATGATGCTCTATATATCTGAAGTGTTCATTGTTGTGAAAGGTGTGTTGATAGTTATAGTTTAGCCGCGGCATTGATTCTTATCCTTCCAGTACATTTTTGATTTACGTGATCTCTGTCAACATTCATTCAAGCTATTATGGCCTTAGTATCCTCTGATACCGCGACATCCCACTCTTTGCAGCAGGACGGTACAACAAATCAATTGCTCTCGACATGCCCACTACCAGATGGACCTCGCAAGCACAGTCACGCTACATTGTAAGTCATAAAGACACGTACATTGATCCAATATTCCACTGACAGCGACAGCAGACTGACCGAACCATTTCCGATCCTCGACCTGCCACGTGAGCTTCGGGACCGGATCCTCTTCCACATATGTGGAGATCAGATTAGAGAGATCGTCCTCGACAAAGAGGACAATACAAAACTTCGCTCTATGCCAGCCCCGGGACCGCCTATTATCAGAGGCATCACGGACTCCGCCAAGATAAACACGATGAACATACTCCTCCTTTCACGTCAACTCGCAGTCGAAGCTGCGCGAGTTGTGTACACAACCAGTCTATTCTGCTTCCATAAGCCTGGGACTTTCCGCTCCTTCGTTGCTACCACACCGACAGAGCATCTCAGCCTGATCTCCAAGGTGTACATGAGCTTTCATGTCAGGAACCCTAAGGATCGCTCAGTGTGGGAGGACCTCCTGACTAAGACGGATTCGCTGAGCCAATTGAAAACTCTCAAGAAACTGTATCTCAAACTGACGGTGAGGCCTTTGCGGCTTACGACAACCGTTGATGAACTCAAAAAGCAAGAAATATTGCGTAGCTCTAAGGCACTTCGCATGCTTAAGCTAGCTACCCTCGTTGTTGAAATTCAGAGCATCGTCCCATGCGACCCCAGCGAGCACGTTTCACGACACATGAAGGAGATGCGGGACTTTGTAGAAGGTCAGAGTTTATAGTAAACTCAGCTAGGAAAATGTGAGGGCCTTAAAGGTGAAGGAAAGTCTGGTGTCGGCGTTCATCACAAGGAGTCGGCCCCACAACCTTTACAACGTATGGTGTTACTGATCGGGATCAACTCGCCTTACAATGCAAAGAGAGGCACCTCGCAGCCACCATTGGAGGGCATGGGTCCAGCGTCTTACATGATAGCGAGTTCTAAGAGAAATGCACGAATTGCGTCTTCTCAGGCCGGTTTCTCTGGAATCCACGAACAAGCGAGTTTGGCCAACAGGGTCCCAAGCTTCAGGACGGCTGGAAAACGGAATGACTGCTTGGCTATAGGCCTATGTTAGCTATGTCGCCCGAAATATAGTCGTGTAATCGTTGATGCATTCCTATATGGAAGATGTTCACAAAATCCCCTTTTCAGCATTGGGCCGCTCAGCCACCTCAGCCTTATAGGCTGCATTAGCCGCTAGCGACCGGTGCCTAGAAGTAGCCCGCTGGAAGCCGCCCCGCGCGCTGATTCCGAGGGACATGCAAGTAACCCTGTCTAGCCGGGTTTCTGCCTGCATCGCCCTCCAGATAGTACCATGGGCTTCCCTGCAGGGCGGTGTGCTCATCCACTTGCACCCAGTTTGACTCTTACAGCTGCTTCTTGCAGCCTCACCTTCGACATGTAACCCCCACGTGAGCTTCTTGTTGCTACTGCCTTGACCACCACCTGGATTCCCTCACGACTCATCTTACTCAAGCCCAGGTGATAAAGTACTCAACAGGTTTGCTCAACGCTTCTCCATCCAATCCAGGGCTCAAAGAGAAGGAAAAGCCTGCAAGCAGCCGAACGTCTGACTGGAGAGTCAAGCCGTTGACCGTCCCATGGTCCCAGTGACTCACGGGAGTGTCTAGTCCGTCAGCCCGGTACAATATTGCCTCTAATTCAGAACGTTCAATCCTGCAACCTCCGACCCTGTACGTCCCTTTCGCAGCAAATTGTTTTGACAGGTGTCCATCTGCAACATTGCCAGCATCCGGTATGGAGATAGCTGTATCCCTTGGCGGGCCTGATTCACAACACCTCACTTCACAAGATACCCTGCATCTTGCTTCACAAGACTTGCCCTCCGCCTATCATCGTGGACGCGATACCTCACCCGCATCTGAAACCCTCAATGCCCGATTATCTCCACAAAGAGCTACCACCACCAGGCATGGTTCTATGTCTTCATCAAACGGTATCCTGGCAACTCAACATGCGAACGTTTCCCAAACCTCTCAACGTTCCAACGGAATACCTCACACCATGTCTGAGCTAGAGATAGAGGGACAGGATCATGATAGAATGGAGACAGACGAAGAGAGCGATGGATCCGACTCAGGCACGGACACCCCTCAGAATGAGGCGTCGTCGGTCAGTAACGGTGGGGCGGACATGGACCCAAGTGATCCAGAGGCAATGGACACAACTCCTGATGGTCCTGATGCGGACGCCACCCAACCGCTATCAAATCAAAGTATTTAGCTGCTTGAGCCTTTCTCCCCTTGCTCGTGTTCCTGGCGCTGATTCTTTTCAGGTAATTTGCAGCCGATATCCCAGCATGAAACCAGCTTAGCCGACCAGTTGTTCCTTGGTATTACTACTGCTACGCCGAACGGAAACATCACGGATCCAAGCCCCCAAATAGTTGACAACGGTTTGACCGATGGTCCTACAGCGCCACCAGACAATGGCACAGCAACCGAGAACCATACCGAGAGCACGCAGGGTGCGAACCAACAGGACGGCACTCATCCAATCGCATTGGCACCTTCGGGCGCGCAAGACATGAACACCATCGGGCAACCAGCGGATAGTAGCAGTGTAGTACTTGACGCTCCGCCTCCTGAAAGTCCTCCGCCTGTTGAACCTGATGACGCCAACCGGACTAGCAGACCTGAAGAGGAAGAGGAGCAGCCATACTGGGCAAGCTTCGAAGAGGACAAGTCGATTCCAAGCGAAGAGGAACTCAAGAGAATTGAGCGACAGCCTACGGGGCCAGACGCGCTTGATCGTAAGTATCACCGCTCTCCCCATGGAAAGGCTTCTAACAGCGTTTATCCTCCACCAGACGGCCACTGGGAAAAGCTAGCGTTTGAATCGCTTGACGACCCTGAGTACCAGCCTTCAGCAACAGGGCGTATCTCATGGACCCTGAAAGGGTTCCATGGAACGCCTTCTACACCGAACAGAGAGACAGTTATGAGATCCCCGTCGGTACTCATTGATGGATACTATTGGAATATCAAAGTGTATCCGCGGGGCAACGAAGGCACACCGCTCATGAGCGTCTATATTGAGTGTTCAACATCGCCAGATGAAGGCTTGGCGGCCGACACTGTAGGCACATCGCAAGCAGCTGAAACGTCTAAGACTGGCGACCGATCAATGTCTAGTACAGCTGACAATCAAAACATGTCTAGCGGCAATGTTGCCAATGCTTTAAGACCTACGCTATCCTCCACGAATGACTCCAATATCACTGAAACACCTCAGGCACTGTCAAGTAAAGACCAAGCCCAAACCATCAAGAGGTGGGAGGTACCTGCTCAGCTACTTTGCGTTGCCTACAATCCCGAAGAGCCTCGAGTACTTGCTTATGACAGGAGTGATCATCGATTCCTTGAGGAATCCCCTGATTGGGGCTGGAGGAGGTTCCACGGGCCCTGGAATAAGCTGCATTTACGTGAAAGATTCCAGCGACAAGCGCTGCTTCGGAATGACACACTCTGTTTCACAGCGTATATTCGCACCATCAAGGACGACACGGGTGCTCTATTCTGGCACGCTGCTACCGGAAAGCCTCAGTGGGATCATTACGATAGGCTCGGTCTTAACCGTTTACTTGCCGGGTCTGGTGGTTCGAGTGCTGCTGTGAGTGCCTTGTCTACGTGGCTACATCTGTATCCCCTTTCTGTCTCCATCGACGACTTGGAAAAGGGCGTTGAGGATAATTATCGAGGGTCTTCTCTGTTCGATGAACTGGACCATTGGCGCCATGAATTCATGTCATCCTCTAAAGACGTGGTCCACGAAACCAGTTTTGAGAGCGCCGTAGAGATGGTGGATTGGTACGACACTGGCGACTGTGAGGCTGACGTTGTTGCGTTCTGGGAGACCTTGAGACGTATTCTTAGTTTTGAAGCAACAGACGTGAAAACGATTGCAGAAGCAAGGGACTTTTTCAAGGATATACTGCTTCTTAAACAGCCTGATGCCGGCAAGCAGCTTCAACAAACCCAAGCTCAAGGTGCAAGTCAGGTAGGGGCTGTCGCGCGAAGTCAACTCACCGAGCCGGGTAGCGTGCAAGAGGCGATTGACCAGGCCTTGACTTACGAGATCAAAGATGATAGGGTTTGGAAGACCTTTGACGGCTACAACCGTTCATTAGCAGAGAACCCTGCAATTCTCCAAGTAGAGCTTCACCGACAGAATTACGATACGACGTTACGGAAATGGAAGAAGTTGACGCATTACATCAAGCTTGATGACACGGTTGTGTTTGGGTCGCAAGAAACTGCACAAAAACCGAGATACACTCTCTTTGGCCTGGTAGTTCATTCGGGAAGCCTTGAGTCTAAAGATTATTACTCGATCTTACGACCTCAAGGACCAGGTACCCGGTGGATCAAATACGCTGGGGATAAAGCGGAGAGAGGCGTTGAATGTCTGACCACGAAGCAAGCTATCGCTGCCCACGAGGGTGGTAAGGATGCGGACGTTACAGCAGCTGTGGCATATATCGTTACCTACGTGCGAATTGACCTACTACCCAAATTAGCAGTCGAGCCGAGAGGCGCGGGTGATGATGCTAAGAGCCTACCAGAGGCTACAAAGCATCAGGAAGAACCGTCGAGCGAGCCGATGGATCAGGATGACCAGGAAGACATGTTGACTGTTCACGTGTACCAGTCTAAGCTATTCGAAGGTCATGATAACCTTGGCGTGTTTGACTGGGGCGAAAGGGGTCTTGAGGACACTCGGGTTATAAAGCTGGATGTCAGCACTGAGATAACCCCGAATGGCATTGTTGATGCAATCGTCAAGAGTCGCCGAGAACAACTCCCTGACAAGGAAGAGACATACGCTCTGTGGTTCTTGAACTCGTTGCTGAACAACGCTGCAATGGACAGTGTCATGCGAGCGCCCCAGATCATTCCTTTTACGGACAGAGCCACGGACGAGCCGATGAAGATGTCGGGCATCTTCTACGGGCCACTCCGAGTATGGCTTCATGTCATGCCATCGAAACCGGACGAAGAGCATCAAGCCGACAGCAACATGATGGAGGCTTCGGCCATCTTGCCGGCGCCAGATGCAGAGGAATCGACGCGGAACGATGAAATTGGACCGATGGCTACGACTGCACACCCTTCTGAATCACTCCAAGCATCTAATATCGAAACCACCTCTGCACCTGAGTTAGCCACTGCTGACCAGGCCGAAAATGCAACAGACTCCTCGAGGGACGAAACTCCACCATCTGAAGCGCCCACGACTGAGGACAGCGACACGGCTATGGAGGGAAACGCTGAAGTCGATATCGAAAATATACCTCCCCCACCGGTCAAGCCCACTTGGAACACCCATCTCGATAGGGAAGCGCTAGGCAACACTGACAACGTCTATGTGCTCCTCAAATTCTTCGACCATGATGCCCAGACTTTGCGTGGAGTAAAGTGTTTCTTCGCCACATCGACCGCCAAAGTCGGCGAGACACTGAGGAACTCTCTCTCTCTCGCAAAGGACCAACTCCTCGACGTCTACGAAGAAAAGGTATCCTCCGTAACCCGACCCGTCAGTACCGACTCCCGCTTCATCGAGATCGCCGCCTACTCCAGCTACATCCTCATCGCCCAACGCCGACCCTCACCGCAAGAGTGCGTAATCCCTCTTCCCCTCTCTCTAACCACCTCCCCACTTCCCGAATAACAAAAACCCACACAGACTCTCCTCCCTCAAAGCCGCCGGCAAACCCTCCACCGTCCCGGCCTACTATTCCTACCTCCTCTTCGCCACCGACCCCGCCTACCTCCGCCCCCACCTCACAACCTCCTACTTCTCCACACCCTACTACTCCGGCACGCTAGCCTACGGCCGCCCCCACGGGCCCGGCACCTCCATCGCCCTCTCCGGCGACGCCTACACCGGCACCTTCCGCTCCGGCCTCAAGCACGGCCACGGCACCATGCGCTACGCCAACGGCGACACCTACACCGGCGCCTGGGCCGCCGACGAGCCCGACGGCGAGGGCGAGATGGTATACGCCAAGACCGGGAATGTGTATACAGGGGGGTTTAAGAAGAGGAAGCGCCATGGGAAGGGGGTGATGCGCTTTGAGGTGGCGGATGAGGAGGAGAGGTTGTGCCAAATTTGCTATGAGGAGGAGATGGATGCGCTGTTTTTCGATTGTGGGCATGTGGCGGCTTGTGAGAGCTGTGCGAGGCAGGTGGAGGATTGTCCGGTTTGTAGGAGGAGGGTTAAGGCGGTTTGTAAGATTTGGATGAGCTGATGGGAGGAGAGGGGAGGTGAGGTGTGGTGAGAGGGGAGGAGGAGGGGTCGCGAGCGGGGAGGAAGAGGGGTGGTGAAAGGGGAGGAAGAGGGGTGGTGAAAGGGGAGGGGAGGGGTGGTGGTAGTAGTGGGGAAGAGCAGTAAAAGGAGAGAGGACTAGATTGTACATGCATGGCCAAGTAACGACATCACGGGTAACGAAAACCTGCCAGCGAGGTGTTATTCCTTCAAGTGGAGTAAGTAACCGAACTGGATGGAGCTTGGGGATTATCGATACCTTCTTTAGAATAATTGATGTATACAGACACTAGCACAACATCAATCCCTTTCACATCTGCCACTTTCCTTTCTCGATATATGCTACATGCGTTCATTGTTAACAACGCTTTGGCTTTTACGTGATGAGAGACGGGCTGCGCACTTCTTCGATTAGAGATGTGGTATCCTATCTAGCTAACCCTCTTTTACTGCATCATCGTTGGGGTTTCCCTTCCCATGGCTTCCAGCATTGGGGTCCATGCCCTTTTTGCGAGCACACCGCCTCTGCGCTCGTTCGATGATCCGCTCGTCCTCGCTCTCATCCCAACCCCCGAAAGTATCTTCGGTTGGGCTTCCTGCCTTCGCTTCACCGTTCTTTTGCCCCTTTCCATTTGCACCAGCTACTTTCCCTCCATGCCCATCAACCTGCCGATCTCCCTCCCCTACCTGCACATCCACCTCCCCCCCCTTCCCCTCCCTCAGCGCATCCCCTTTACCCGACCTAATCGTCGGTCCCGTCTTCCTAACTTTACTCACAAAGAACCCATCCACATTATACCTATGCGGATAAAACCTCCTCGTCATCCCCATCCCCTCCGCAAACCTCCTCCCCTCAAAATTCCGAAAGCCCTCCACCCCAAACGTCAGCCCCGTCTCCACAAGCTTGACATTCGGCCGGCGCGACAACGCATACTGCACCACGGCTTCGTTCTCCTCCACCGTGACGCTACACGTCGAGTACACGACATAGCCGCCCGTCTTGGACGCATGGTCCACGGAGTCGATCGCCGCGAGGAGGAGCTGTTTCTGGAGGTGCGGGAGGCGCAGGAAGTCAGCTGGGGTTTTACTCGTTTTGACGCTCGGGTCCTTGGCGATGACGCCGGTGCCGCTGCAGGGGGCGTCGAGGAGCACGCGGTCGAAGCCGCCGATGAGGGTGGGGAAGGCGCGCGCGTCGTGCGAGGAGACAATGGTGTTGCGGGCGCCGAGGCGGTGGATGTTGCCGATGAGGGCCTTGGCGCGGCGGGCGTTGCTGTCGTTGGCGAAGACGCAGCCGGTGTTCTTCATGAGGGCGGCGAGGTAGGTTGTTTTGCCGCCGGGGGCGGCGGCCATGTCGAGGATGCGCTCGTGCGGCTGCGGGGCGAGCGCCATGACGGGGAGGAAGGAGGAGGCGGATTGGAGGATGTATTTGCCGGCGAGGTATTCGGGCGTGGCGCCGAGGGGGACGGGGGATTCGAAGACTTGCAGGCCGACTTTGGACCAGGTGCCCACGGGCTCGAGGACGACGCCGCGGTTGATGAGGGAGGTGGCGAGGAGGCGGCGGGTGGTGCGGAGGGTGTTGGTGCGGATGACGAGGGGGCGGGGGGTCTCGTTGGCTTCGAAGAAGGCGAAGGCTTCGGAGGGGGGGAAGAGGGAGAGGAGTTTGGTGGCGAGGAAGGGGGTGTAGCCGTAGTAGAGGGAGATGTCGGAGGTGAGGAGGGAGGTGTAGTGTGCGCGGGGGTGCGGTAAGGAGGAGAGAAGGTTGGGGGTTGAGAGGATGCGGATGGTTTCGGTGATGCGGGCGCGGAGAACTTGCAGGTCGGGGGGGAGGCGGGTTTCGATGCCTTTGCCGGTGGGGGAGTCGGAGTCGGAGTCGAGAGGGTCGAGGTCGCCGGAGATGTTGGTTTGGAGGGCGGCTGCGGCGGAGTCTTCGAGCTCGGCTTGTGCGGAGGCGGCTTCAGCGGCTTGGGTGAGGGAGAGTTTGTGCGAGAGGCCTTCGATGTTGGCCGCCGTGAGCTTTTCTTCGGCGGAAGAGTCGTTTTCGTCGTCGGAGAACATGGTTGTAGGTTTTTGGGTGTCGGAATCGTAGACTGAGGGGTTCGACTCGGATTCTATGTCCTGGTCGCTTTCAGCGTCGCCATTTATCTTAGCTGCACCGTTCAGTAGCGCAGGTGAGGTAGATGTTTCGTCCTCTGAGCTGTCCAATAGCGCCCCGGACATGAAGCCGTCTTCTGGCGATTCATCTCCTCTAAGCAGATCCGCGGCATCGTCGTCCGAGCTCTCATTTATCGGCAGCTGAGGTTTCTTCCTGGTCGATTTTGAGGTATTTCGCGTACGTCCGTTCTCTTTCGTTTTGCCATTGGTGAAAGTTCCCTTTGTACTGGCTTTCAGGCCTGAGTTCTTGGTCCTGTTGGAAGGTTCCCCTGCTGGCGGTTGGCTTCGAATTTCTCCATTCGCTTTTCTTTTCTTTCCGCGTCCATTGCTTTCCCAATCGCTAGCCTTTCGCTTTTTGACGGAGGTTATCTTGGATTCATCAAGGGCGGGTGGCGGCCCTTGCTTTTTCATACGCCGTCCGACACCCATCGTGGGCGTTGCTACAGCTTCTTGTAGAGGTTTGACCCGAATCGAGTGTTTTGCCGTGCGCCTTGGCCTGTCTTATCTTATCACGATCTGATAATCACGGGCCCCAGAGACACTAGTCCTATCAAAGGTATCTTAGTCCTCTGTCGGGCGACTACGATGTCACACATACGCACCACAACTCAGACAGCTTTTCCCACTTTCAAACCTCACCACCAACCCGCCAAGATGACCGAACTCTCATTCGCCAAGTCCTTCCTCTCAACCCTCGACTCCCGCACCATCAAGCTCCAATCCGACCATGCCGCCGACCCCAAAACCTTCGAGCCCAAGGGCCCAGTGAGCCTCCCCACCCCCTCTAACATTATCAATAACTAACAACCCCTCCCCCCAGTACACCCTCCCCCGCACCTCCCAGCCCATGCGCCGCCGCGACCCCACCTCCCTCCCCCCCAGTACCCCCGCCACCCTGACCATAACCCTCAAATCCCTACGCTCCCCACCCATCAACCTAACCCTCCCCTCACAATCCCCTTCCACCAGCATCATCGACCTGAAATCCGCCATCGCCAAGGTAGTGAACGCGAAGAGCATCGACGGCATCAAAATCCTCTATAACAAGAAGCCGTGCGCGGATAGTAAGACGGTCAAGGATGTATTGGGGGAGGGGGAGGTGCCAACAGAGATGGAGTTTGGGGTTATGATTATGGGTGGGGTGATTGCGGGGGCGGATGGGAAGGAGGTGGAGGGTGGGGATGAGGTTTTGGAGAGTGAGGAGTTTTGGAATGATTTGAAGGGGTTTTTGGGGCAGAGGTTGGGGGATGAGGGGAAGGCGGAGGAGCTGGTGGGGGTGTTTCGAGGGAGCTACAAGGGGAAGAGTGGGGGAGGGGGGTGGAAGTGGGGAGGGATGGGGATGAAGGGGTGGAGTAAGTAGAGGGGTTTTGTCGACGTGGCGGGGTAGTCTGCAGCCAGAAAATTTGTAAAGGTGGATATGGTTGAATCGAATAGTGGCTCCCTCAGTGCGTGTCGGCGGTTTTAGATTGCGGATGCAGGTTATGCGATTGCAAGCACGCAGATGTGCAGGTGTAGCAAGTCATGATTCTATGTGGTGCTGCCTTCATCAATCCATTCTGCCATGAGTCTCCGTACTCGTTGTCGTACAAGCGCTTCTCTCTGCTCTAGTCCACTCTAGCGGGCACCTTTGCTCACATCTTTCAGGATGGTCTGGTACTCGACCGCATCTTCGCCGTTGGCTTGTACTTCGGGGCCTAGACCAGGGAGTGCATTCTTCAAGGCCTCCTTCGATGAGGCGTAGGTCATTCTTGGCTAGAAGAGCACGATCAGTATAGAAGATGGAGGTAGATCAGGTGTAGGAAGCGTACGAAAACTAGTGTCCCCTCGTCAGGAGACCACGAGATGAACACAATCTTGTTTCTGCAACGTGTATCAGCCTCTCTATCATACTTGCTTGCCGGTTCATTGGATCAATCACCTTGTCCCCTCTCCGCTGGCCAGTTCCCATTGGAAGTCGTAGACCGCATACCGTGGCCCTTTGCCCTCTTTGCCCTTGTAGCTGGCCTTTGCGTTCAGTAGTTTCTCCCGGAATGTTTCCCAGTCCTTGTCTGACGAGTAATCCTCGACGACAATCTCCTTGTAGTCATCCGAGAGCTTGTAGATGATGTATTTGATCGCTTTGCCGAGCTTGAGCTCGTTGTATTTGGTGACGCAGTCCGGTGTTATGGCTACCCTACGGGGTAGAGGTGGACGTTAGCTCTAGCTATGTTTCTTTCGGACGAGCACTCATAGAGAAGAGTGTAGCGGTTGGTACGAACCCAGATTTGCTCTATGTCGAGGCTCGTTAGCAAAGGTCTCACGTGCAAGTCGAGGTATGGAGGAGGGCACTGACCATGGTGGCTAGGTATCAACGAAGTCCGCGGATGACGAGAAATCGGGTTGAGGATCTGTCGCTCCTTAGATACATGTTAGCGCTGCCTAGATTCGATGTGTAAACAGCGACACGAGGACTGGGGCGGCGCATGCGACCAGAGTCACAGCCTCGGGAGACAATGGATGCTGGAGGTAGAGCTCATACCTGAATGTTGGGATGTCAATTGTGAGGTACGAAGGGTCGTGTCAGAGGAGTGATGAAGTCGTTCTTGGAGAAATAATTGTTTTGATAGAGGGGTTTTCGAGGATAGCCCTCTGGTGGGGTTTGGTCCTCGTTGCTAGCGCCTTTCTGTCGTCGCGGCTTTGCAAGGCAGAAGCGCACAGCCAGAATTGGCACTCAGGGCGGGTTGAGAGATAGGAACATGATATAGCTCAGTCAATGGGACTCAAAATGGGTTTTTGAACCTTTCGATTATGATCTATTCTACCAGCTTTGTACACGCCTTATTGTACAACATCGGAAATCGCTTTTGCAACGCTAATAACACAATCAATACCAACTGGCAGGAGTGGAGAGACCCAAGCCGGGTAGAAAAGCCCTTAGATAACGCTCGTAGCAATGCTGGAAGATGGGGGCCGAGGGGAAAGAACTTAGAACATGCCACCTCCGCCCATGCCTCCCATGCCTCCCATGCCTCCTCCCATGCCGCCAGCTGGTGGACCCTTCTCTTCGGGGGCTTCAGCGATTGCAACTTCAGTTGTACCGAGTAGTGATGCAACGCCGCTTGCGTCGACGAGCGCAGTCCGTACGACCTTGAAGGGATCGAGGATTCCGGATGTGATCATGTCAACGTACTGTCCAGTGGCGCTATCGTATCCCTTGTTGAAGTCTGAGCCGTATTGATCTGAAAGCTTGCCAACAACAACGCTGCCCTCGCTGCCAGCGTTCTCGACGATTGTTCTTGCGGGCCGAGTGATGGCATTTCTGACAATGCTGACACCAAGCTGCTGGTCGAAATTGGCCGGCTTGACGTCGCCAAGTGCATTGACAGCAGCCTTGAGAAGAGCAGTACCACCACCTGGCAGTATACCTTCCTCAACGGCAGCACGAGTCGCGTTGAGGGCATCGACGACGCGATCCTTCTTCTCGCTGACCTCGATTTCTGAGGAACCTCCTACTTTGATGACCGCAACGCCACCAGAGAGCTTGGCTAAACGCTCTTGCAATTTCTCCTTTTCGTAGTCTGATGTTGATGGGTCGTTCATGACCCCACGAATCTGTTCACATCGCTGGTTGATCGAGTCTTTGCTTCCCTCGCCATTCAGTACGATAGTGTCCTCCTTCGTGATCGTGATCGACCCGGTTGACCCTAGCATCTCTGGTGTAGCCTTGTCCAACTTGATGTCCAACTCATCGGTAAAGACGGTACCGTTGGTAAGAATGGCAATATCGCCAAGTATGGATTTACGGTTATCGCCAAAGCCAGGAGCTTTGACTGCCGCTACTTGAAGCTGGCCTCGGAGCTTGTTCAAAATGCAGACTGCCAACGCCTCCCCTTCAATGTCCTCAGCGATGATGACTAGGGGACGGCGTAGCTGGGTCGAGGTTTCCAGTGCGGGAATGATGTCCTGGACAGCGGAGATTTTCTTCTCAGATAACAGGATCAAGGGCTTTTCGAACTCGATCTTCTGCGATTTGGTGTCTGTAATGAAGTAGGGTGAGGTAAAGCCTCGGTCGAACCGCATGCCCTCGGTCACCTCCAGCTCGTCTTCAATGGTCTTGCCCTCCTTGACCGTGATGACACCCTCCTTGCCAACCTTCTCCATAGCATTCGAAATCAATTTGCCCACGTGTGTATCTCCGTTGGCACTGATCGTCGCTACTTGAGCAATTTCTTCGCCAGTGGTGATGTCCTTCTTCTTCTTCTGAAGGTATTGGACAACAGCGTCGACAGCCGCCTGTGTACCCCTACGAAGGTCCATAGGGTTGCATCCAGCAGCGACGTTCTTGACGGTCTCTGAGAAGATAGCACGAGCGAGGACAGTGGCGGTTGTGGTGCCGTCTCCGGCAGCCTCATTGGTCTTGGATGCTACATCTTGGAGCAGGCGGGCACCGAGGTTCTCAAACTTGTCCTGCAGAGTTATGGCTTTGGCAACAGTGACACCGTCTAATATCCCTTAGCGTCTGATCCAAATTTGCGCCAGCCATGCACAGGCCTTACCTTTTGTGATTTTTGGAGATCCATAGCTAGATTCAATCAGAACATTGCGTCCTTTGGGGCCGAGTGTAGTCGCAACTGCTCTCGAGAGCGTGTCCACACCCTTCAGCAGGGAAGCTCTCGCATCAACGCCAAACTTTAGGTCCTGAGAGTGCGGGTCAGACCAATCGGACAAGCGGCGGTAACTTTGCCACAAGAGGAAAGGCGAAGCTTCGAGAGGTACTCAACTGGTAGGTACTCACCTTGTGTGCATATCTTAATTGTTGTAGATTGATAGCCGTAGGTCGTAGGCGCGGAGGCGAGCTCGAGTATGGAGATACTGTAGATAGAGCCGTAGCCCGCGATCTTGAAGTCAATGCGCGCTGCATGACTGTAAGCGTTCTTTGAAAATACACAGAACGAAGAGCGAGTTATTGAGAGTGTTTAGAAGTGTCGTGGTGAGGAAGCTGGACCGACTTGGCCGGATGAGAAATTTCCATGGACTTCTTAGCGTCTACCGAAAAGCACGGTCCACTAATGCCAAGAATGCCAAGACCCCTAAAACTTACCCCTACTGCCTGGCAACTCTCTACAACCTTCCATATCACTCACAGATGCATGATCTCTGATGGAGACCTGTCATCTGTTGAGAGGATTGCATTAAAACTCACATGATCGGTTTGTCGTCTCATTCTCTGTGAATAAGTCTACGAGTTACGCACTTACGTTTGCCGCCCATCATCGTGGTTCATAACGTTGATTTCAGCATTTTTCGACTTGTTGGTGCCAGCCACTGGAGATTTGAAGCAGCCGAGTCAAAGTTGCATTTGTGTTGATATAACATTTGCAGTCAAAACGGCCCAAAGGAAGCTCGTTGTCATCCATGAGAGTCTCTCTGTGATGGTCGACTGAAATCAACCATCATTTCTACTCAAGACAGGAGCTATGGCTCGCGCTCTTCTGCCTCAGGACGTTCTAAGATGTGGCCAGCCATCGGTCATGCTGTTGATGTTGACCTTACCTGAGCTACCATAGTAATAGACAAGCTCTTTGCAAGGCCTATTAAGCTTGTGAGTATCTACATATCCAAGAAACTAATGCTGTAACGGCGACTTACCAAGGTTGGTAGCAAAGCCAGTCTTCCCAAACCTCCCGCACATACCATAAATAGCCACCACGGCTTGCCATATATCGTTCCAAGTGGAAGCGTCCACGTGATCACCGTCTGTATCCAATGTACTTTTGCAAGTCCGATCATCTATAAGCTTTCTATCAGCAACTCACAGAGAATATCGTGCGGAGGAAACCATTCTCACCAGAGTAAAAGCTATCAGGAAGCTTTACGACGTCTCCAGATCGCTCACGGGGTCCGAATGATTCGTATTCGCTCGAAGCGGGCATGAAAGAAATAATATCGGTGCAAGATTTCATTCTCGATACAGTGCACGCTCGGAACATACGAGGTCATAATTAGGCCTAACTTGGACCGTCCACTACCTAGATGTCGTATCGTGGGTTAGCTTTTGAATCAGAGCCTTTCGATGCGCGGTCCTGCTTCTGATCCATCGATATTTGGAAAACAAAAAACAAATAGAACTACCTATGTTGGCTGCAATCCCTCCTAATTGAAAACCGCCCCCTAGACACTCATGCACCAACATAACAGCCGCCCTGCGGAGATCCCGCATGCTCGCCGAAATCTCTGAGACACCTTGCTGCTTGACTATATCGAAATAACAACGCCCGTCGACTGAGATATTGAGTCAGCGTTGCAATGCAAAGCAAGATGCTTGCCTCGCTGCGGTCACAGAGCGCAGGTCTCTCATCGGGTTGAAGGAGGATGGGAAGAGGGCTCACAGCTTATGAATCTATGAGGTAGTGGGATGTCATAACTACCAAAGCCGCGGTCACCAAAGGTTAGGATCTCTGCATCGTTTGGAATTGTGCTAATGGCATCGACGCAGCTTGACTTGACCAGATCTCGTTTATAGAGAGACCCATCGCACTGGACGATTGGCGGGGCGGAAATTGAAAGGTTCCGCGCGGAAAACGCGAGCGCCAGGTTTGAAGTCATGTTAGTGTGGGCTGAAGGCTGGGTGAGTGACAGTTCTGCATTGTTTACTGGGATCGTAAGAGCTAATGAATGGGTGACGATGACAGAGAAGGGTAGGACATGGGAGAGTGAGGCGGAAAAAATTCTTTGTTGGTTCTCAATGACAAGGTATTGGAATTGATCGGAAACGTTGGAGACGGGTAAAGTGACGTATATATAGATGCGACGAATAGATCTTTCGTCGAATGTTTTAGCGACCCGCTTTGTTCGTTGATATATCACAAGCGACACTACCAATAAGCAATTCCGTTTAGGCGAGAGGAGAACGCCGCATATACAGTACCTGGACAAAAGTTTTCGCGAAAACGCGGGAATTCGCGTCACGCATTAAATTTCCCTTCCAAACCACCTACTTTCTTCAACTACCACACGATGATCCGCAGTCCATTAGGTCCAATTTCTTCAAATCGCGTTCACAAACAGGAATATACCCCCTATCAAAGAGGACTAATTCATGGGGCCATTAGTGGTGATTTGACGCCATCAAAGGTTCAACGTCTTCATGGGATCTCAAAAAGCTTCGTTCGAGGCATTTGCAACGTCGTCGTTTGGCAACATCACGATCAATCTAAATCTCGTTTAGGACGTTCTAAAAAGCTTTCATTACGTGATGAACGTCATGTCATCAAAATTGTGCGTTTAGATTCAAAGATTACCTACAAAAATCTTCTTACAAAGACGAGGATCAACGTTTTCACTAAAATCATCTATCGCATACTAAAAGAGGAGGGTATTACCAATTAACTATGCAAAAAAAGATCTCTATTGACGCCTAAGGTTGCGAGCAAACGTTACGCATGAGCGTTGACTCACGAACATTGAACTTTTGACGATTGAACGAAGGTTATATGAAGCGACGAATGTTTCGTCGAAAGAGGCACGAGCAAACGACGTCAATGGTGCTTTCGTACGCCTTCACAAAAGTGGAATAAAGCTATGATTCAACCATACAAAAAAGAACACGACTTTAGCATCATGGTGTGAACTTGTTTTTGAAGTTTAGAACGCTCAAACCTCTATGCTTTAAAGCGTGACTTTGAGACGAAAAAGCATGAATACTTCGCCAAGTCCTACCTCAACATACTCGACGATAACCTCCTTAGTGTCTATCAACCAAGTCTTATTTTCATGCAAGATAACGCCCCTATACACACAGCAAAAGCGATGGCGTTGTGGTTTCGCGAACATGGTATAAACGTCATGGAATGGCCACCCTATAGTTTAGATATGAACTCAATTGAGCACCTTTGATTTCTACTCAAAGAACACGTCTATAAAGTCAACCTCCATATAAACGACGTGATTGGCGATGAGGATAGGATCAAAGAGGCCTTATTTGATGCATTATATAAGGCGTGGGGGGCGTTAGATAAGGACTACTTGCATGATCTAGTGTGGAGTATGGAAAGGAGGGTTAAAGCACTTATTGCGTTCGAGGGATGGTATACCAAGTATTAGAACTAAGAAATTTTGGGATGATACTTGTCAATTGAGTGCAAATCACTATCTAAATTATGTAGCTTCCTAGTTCTTTGCGTGGTATACAATGTATGCAAATGGGAAGGTGTTTTTTAGGTGGGGGCGAGGTTCGCGAATACTTTTGTCCTAGTACTGTATCTTGCACGCGCCCGCCAATCGACTTGATCTGTGGCAAGAACAAGAAGGGAAGTCCGACCGCATCCAGTAATCACATTCTGACTATGGATGTTGTCATGATGGCTTTTCCAAAACACATCCTAGATGCTTAGCGCAGCCAATTAGGAGTTTGACGAAGTGCAGTATGGCTTACTGAATTGCTGTATTCGTGGGGCTTGACTTACTCCATGTAAGCAACTCTGCGTACACCACTCTACTCTTTAGGTTGATGTAATGTAGGCTCTCAAGACTTGATGTACGAACATTGGTAGGGAGTATCGAAGACTCTGAACAATCCTGGATACGCCACACGTGAGTTCGGAATGTTTTCTCTGCCATTGATCAACTTGGATCAACTTGGCTGTGAGCTGCGAATCCCGCAAAATCCTTCTTTACCGATGTTTCTTCGCCGATTTTGTGCATAATACCATCTTGTGAGATATCAGCATCCGTCCATCAGGTGGAGGCGACCTTGTAAGAAGCCGTTCGAAAACAGCAGCATCCTCAGCATTATCCACAGTCCAGCCTTACGTCGTTAATTCCTCGCTCCATACGATGTCTCCTATCCGTCCTCACTCTCTCCAGCCTTCTACACCTCCCCAAACCGGAATTCAATTGAGTAACAGAATTGATCTTATTTAATAGAGATTATTTTGATAGTAAACTTAATATAGGGATTGTGTTTGTGTGTTATGTTGTTATTGGTTTTTCTGCAATAAGCTATATTATTCTATATTTTTAGGTGCTGACTATCACTCTTGTTTGTCGTTCCACATACTGGACTGGCAGTCCTTGCTAAGGCATGGCAAACTTCAACTTCGATTCTCCACCGAATCCGTGCGAAAAGACTTAATGGCGCTTTGCCTATGTGTCTGAATTGGTCAAAATGCCCAATGTGATTTCGGGTAACCGTGAGTGCTTACGTGCCTCAACCTTTTGGGCAGACATGTTGACTTGTTCGTGGTCACCAGTTTAGAATGCTGGCCTACTATCTTGTAAATAATTCTCAGACATGCTCCTTCTGCAGTTGTGCAAGTTCAATCACCAGCACCGCATCCAGCCGTTCCGCTGGAGCCCTAGGTCGGATTCTTTGAGCCTCCAACTACTTGTTGTGGGAGGGGTGTTCGTTCCAGAAAGCGTAATAGGCTTTGTGCACCGGCGAGCCCATGTAAAAATCTTCCAAGCCAAACCGCTCAACTGTTGACAGGAAAGTATTGAAAGCCGCATCGAGAGCCTTCGCCACGGGCTTACCTTGCAAAAGCATATTTGCGTGCGCATTGAGAACTGTGAATAGCTTATGGTCGTTGAGCTTATTCTCTATACTCAGGATCCGCTTCCCATCCATGACTTCGTCTGTGTACTTACGATAGCCTAGTACCTTCTCGAAATGCCACCCGTAAAGTTCAAGGTAGATGGCACGGTCCTGTCTCGCAATATCATGTTGGAATAGAACCGCATCTGTTAGAGCATCGCCGTTGTGAGCCCATGCATTTCCCGCTCGTATCGCGCTCGATCCCCTGACCTCGTCCATGCCTTTGATATCACGCTTATAGACGTCGTACATCCGCCATCGAATGTCCTGGGCAGTTTTCGAGGAGATCTTTAATTGAGCAACGCTGGTGCTGAGTGAGGCGTTCACAGACTCCTGCACAGTATTCTTGGCCATTAGTGAGGCATTGATGGACTCCTGCACAGTATTCTTGGCCATTAGTGTGGCGTTGAACTCTTGCTGCTTGGTACAGCCCTCTAATAAGGCATCGAGCTTTTGGTTCATCTCCTGAACCTTTTGTTCGAATCCATGGCCGGCGGGATTAGCGTATGTACGCTTCCCTCCAGTTTCCTTGACTGTGACCTCATCGATGCCATTCCTCAATTGGGCCTTAATGACCATTTCGGCATCATGGTCCGACTCGATAAGAGCCTCCGCAATGACAACCGCACGCGCATGGGTTTTCTAGGTGTTGGTCAGCTCGAGCTTGCACGAAATCAAAGCAATAGGAGTCAATCTATTTTACCTTTTCATCAGCGGGTGAAGGCGTTCTTGAGAGTCTAGACCTAGCCTTCCCCACCACATCTTTGAGTCCACCGCGGAAACTTCCCCCACATCGATGGGTGTTCTTTGTGCCCATGGCGCGCTCAGCTTTGCGGCCGAAACAGCAAAATCCCCGATGCACAGCCGGTCCTCCTGGGCAAGTGGTTGGTGGCGGAATCGCCTTGCGAGCCATCTGTTACTGTTGCTTAATGTAGTTGTATGGGGAGATGTGTGATTAAGAGAATGTTTTGAACTCCGCGAACGCAGCCTGGTGTGTCGGTACTCCGACACCTCTGTTGGTGAATATCCTAGCTACGTAGCACATCATACGCTTCAGCGGTCTGCCTTTTCGGCGTCTGGTTCGCGAACAGTCAACCGATCCATCACCATTACGTGAATACGTTGTACCCATTGATTCAATGCTTGAAAGAAGCTTGGCAAAATATACATATGAAGCTGTCTATGTCCGTAGGGAGCATCTGTTGATGAGAGATAGAATGATTGGCCGAACAAGCGCGTGCCGCTACTCGGGTATACCCGGAAGTGCAACACCACCTATAAGTGCAACAGCTGCATAGTCATGAGCCAGATCAAGTCTTGTTCCGGGTCTACCCGAGTAGCGCTGGTTTCTAGAAGGCTTGGCAAGATTCTACATATACGACAACGCATATCTTTATTACTAAGGTGGGTATATGTTTGCCCACGATCCCGTCTCCCGCACCTTCTAGGCCGATCTTGGGAGCCGTATGGGGACATGGGTCACTAGCCCATCCCCTGCCGGAAAGCAGACCACGTTCCAACAATTATGAACTCGAAAATCGGTGTGCCCCAAATTCGTGGAAAATAACACCCTCTTAATTCGTTTACGACAACCGAAGAGCTTCACTTAGCCAATACATCCATGATGAATGCTTTTCAAGAACCATACGCTAGATGGATGCAAGACATCCTAGGTATTACGGGGGAGCGTGTGGGGTGTTGATAACAGGGCTTGCTCAATCGGTGGAAAGTATAGAATATACTGGATGATGGGGTAAAGCTCCTCAAGGGTATCCATTGGCTTTCATAAGATAAAGCGGAGATGAAGATGGAGACGATCTCGTAGTCTTGAAGCAAACTTGATCAAGCGAGGCTAAGTTTCAAAAGCTCATAGCTGCTGTTTGGTTATTTCTTTGACAAAGTCCGGATCCAACTAGATCACTTTAATATGGGATTGCATAATAATGAGAGAATGAATGGAAAGAAGAGCGTAGAGCTGAAGCAACTTTAATAGTGGCTCATCAAATCGGCCAAAGAAGTTGAATTTTGATGTTCATCCTATGTGCTCTGGAGATTCTCGCGAAACAACACTTCACAACAGAATACAAAGCTAAGTGCATCTGCCTATAGAGTCCGGGAAAAGTGTGACGTGCAAATGCAAAATGATGTCTGTAATAATGAGGTTATGCTTCTTTGCCGGTCTTCATTGAACGATCGTCAATCAACAATCAAGTTCAGAAATACTTCTGCCAATGAATGCACGACAAGCACTAGAGATTACAGAGGAGCATGCATAATGAATACGTGGTGAAGGCTCGCGAATAAGGAAGGTCTGATGAATCACGCTTGGCAGCCAAAACATCTTCTAAAAGGTCCCCATCTCCTTCCTCCCTCACATCTTCTTTCTTCTTACTGACTCTTCCATTAGAAGTAAAGTCAAATGTTATGCAGGTTGGCCTGGCTATAGAGCCTGTAGAAGTCTTACAACAACAGCCCCTGCAGTGTCCAAGGTCGCTGAAGGCATGGTTAGAGAGGTTTGTTTGAAACAACCACCTACGCTCCGAAACACTCACAGCAAAGACGCTCACCTCTTAGAAACCCTTCAATTGGCTGCCCTCGAGATAACTTCGAGCACTTATACAGAGAGCACTTGTGCCCCATCCCAGCTGGAATCAGGAAACACAATCAGGACAACAGTGCAGCGATAATGACGCTGTGAGATTGTCAGTCCCGTTCGAGCTGCCTAATACAGGATACAACAACGACCAAAGGTCTTCTGACTCCTTGGATATATATCTTCAATGACCTACCGCTCTCCAATCTGGCTGGTTGTCCGCACAGTCATTGAACACGCAAGGGATGCAACCGCACCTGGAAAGAAAAGGACCACTCGACATGCGGAAGGAGAGCAACAACAATATAGCTGTTGACTGTCAGTCAAGGCTCAAGGCATAAGCATGATTGCATTCTAGAATATCTATGCTGATAGTAGAAGCTGCTGGCTTCAACATTGGATCGCCAGAAGAGTCCACAAGCTTCCAGACACGAGCTGGTTCGCAATGTAAACCGGCAGAACCGAGTCACTACAGACCAGGAAAGACTCATCAAAGCTAGATGCCATCAAAGTACACATCGCCATAGACCCAAAGACTTAGACTAAATGTAGGTTAGCCCTATGTCACCATACCGTTGACAGCTCTGTGTTGGTAAAGAGCCAAGCTTGCCCGATTCAGATACCCATCTTAAGCTTCTGGAAACCACCTGTCGGTGTCGGCCATCTCGCCTTTCTCATACTCATAGTCCACCACCGCCAACCTCTGGGAAAGTCCAGTGGTAATCGTCCATGAAGCTGTCGATGCCATCGAGGCCAGTGAACTCTGCCAAGGGATCTTGAGCACTATCGCCAGTATTCAGTGCAGCCGGATAATCGAAGTATGAGTTACCTCCCGGAGCATAGCCGTCGAAGCCGCCAATTGGCCCATCGTTGGGAGTTGGATGGACATTGGTGTTTGTGGCTGAGAGCCACGAATCGCGTGTATTTGGGATATTGGCTTGCTGCGGCACCCCGAAAGTCTGGTAACCTTGGCCAGTACGGGACTCATTCTTAATCCTAGGCTGACCCGAGCCCATGAAACCTGCAGGGAAATTGTTTGCATTCTGGCCACCATTGAAAGAGCTTGACCCAAGCTGAAATCCGTCCAAACCGTATCCGTGGTAAGCATAAGGATTAGTTGGATTACCGCTTGGGCTTTGATACAAGGTACTGAACGGGTAGGAATCAGTACCTGCAGTCATTATGGACTGATAGTTACTAGGACCGGCCACTGCAGCGTCATTCGGAAACTGGAGACCACCAAGGTCATTCGCGAAGACGCCGTTGTTGCTCGAAGTTCCAAAGGTGCCAGGGTCATACTGCGAATGATTGCGTGCTACTGGAGACATTGAGAGTTGATCAGAGCCATCTCCAACACCAATGGCCCCCATTGCGTTGCTGGAAACCACGCTATGACGTTCGGCACCGGACTCTCTATCATCCTTCGCCACTTTGGCTGGCTCTTCGTGAGAGACAGACTCATTCCCGGCTTCGCTGTCTTCGTCCTGGGGATCGAAATATCCTAAGTCTTGCAGCAGCTTCTTTGCTTCACGACCACGACCAATTCGGAGTTTTGCCACACGTCGTTGTGGCTTAAACCAAGTAGCAGAGTACTCGCTCTCATGATCGGAATCCTGCTCGAGGAATGGCGCCCCGGCAGCTACGGTTTTCTGTGCCGTGTCTAGGTCGTCATCCTCTTCGCCCTCGGACTCGAATTCTTCCCAATCCTCCTGCATGTCTTCATCTACATCTTCACCACCGTCATCAGAACCAGACTTTCCACGACGAGTGGTAGGAGTGTCGTCGCCATCCATCTTCGCCAGCTTCTTGCCTTGCCCGTGATCCGTATTATCCCCCAGCACGCTACGCGGCCGCTTTCCTCTTGCTTTGGCCGACAATCCAGATCCGCCCTCGTCTTCGCTCTCCTTCTTGATAGCAACAGCCTTAGTAGACCTAGGCTTGCTCTGTGGCTTCTTTCCTTTTGGTCGAGCTTTCTCTTTTCCTTTGCCTTTGGCATCCTTGGCATCATCATCCTCATATCCTTCGTCATCGTCTGAGTCACTCTCTGTGGCGGCTTTCAATGACTTCCCGGCGACCTTGGCTTTTTCTTTGGCTTTTGCGCTTTTGGACGAATTGCTGGGGCCAGCTGCAGGTCCATAGCCCCCACCGCGCTTCAGTAGGGGTGGGACGCTCTCTCCGGCCTCAAGAAGTCGAGCACGCAATTTAGCCAAATGCTGTACAATGGCGCCTTCGGTCACAGACGGACCCACGAGTGCGCCGGCCGCCGTGAATGGAAGCCTCACCCCGGCCTGATTACAGGCAAACTGGATAGCCAGGAGAAGGCGTTGGTCCGTCGTCGCTTTGGAAGTGTTAGCGAGAGAGACTCATGGAGTCCGATACAGGAAGAGAAGATTAGAAAGCATGGCTTTGGCGATGCCAAGCGCAGCGACACCCTGATAATAAGGAGCAGCACGCCAAAGAAAGTGGCAGAGCAACGGCAGCGAGGTCCTACCATCCGGGACTTCATACCGCGACTCGTTCGTACTTTGATAGAGCAATAGCAAGGACAACCTCCCACTGACTTGGAACAGTGGTGCGGCCCTTGACCAAGCTGCGACTTCCCTTGAAGCGATGCTGAGGAGTACTTGCAGGAAAGAGGAGGCGACAAGAAAAGGAACGACTTACAGCTCCAACGGACCAGGGCACGCGTCGCAGGACGCGGCTTACGCTGCTTCGCCATTCTGAGAGATCTCGTTCTCTGAGTGGATGGTCCTTTGACTTTAGCTTTTGTGGCGACCGTGCGCTTGAAACCTGCGTGCTGTGACAGTCAGCCAACATCCTCGAAAATAGGGGGACTTGCAAGTCCAACGACGCCCGATCCAGGCATCATCAAGGCCTCGCGTGCGTGGTTAAGACTCCTCCTAGTCTTGATCGCAGGTGCACCAGCCATGGTCGATGTTGTTGTGGTGAACGAGTAGGATGCACAGGGGTTGTGGGAACACAGACTCAGTCTGGCAACTTCAAGTATCAGACGATGCTTAGGGTTCGATCAAAAGCATCGCAATTACTTGAAGCTTCCAGGACACAAGGTGCACAAGCATCTGGCTGTTGGGCTGCCACAGACTTCGACACACGCTCAGGGGTAGCCCAGCGCCTTGTTGCCACTGCGAGCGGACGAGTTGGTGAAAGGACTCCCAACGCCACCGATACCCGGATAGGATGAAGTGATGTTTTCACCCTTTGTCCATTTGCAGGGTATGTGCATGGACGGAAGTGAGGTTTTGGACCTACCTGATGATCGTGGAAGCTGTAAAGCAATCTCAAAGCCGGCGCAAGTCGTGTGAAGTGGTAACAAGTTGAAGCTGCAAATGTTGGTGATGTTGAAAGATTGGATGTAGAATGAGCAGGGCAAAGAGAGGTAGATGGAGTGTTTAGGAGGTTAGGTTCGGATGGTGGATAGATGGAACACTATTTGTAGGTATGGTTGATGTTGAGGAGCAGTCACAGGTATTAGGAATTGGGGGGCCCTGCATGAAGGGGTTATTCACCTGAGGTCGGTATTCATGGGGGGTTCATTGATTGGCTAGAGTGGAATGGGGGTTCATTGTCGAGGGTAAGGGACAGTGCTGGAATTGTGAAGCGGTCAGGGACGGGGGATGAATGGGTATGGTGTAGTGGCATTCACGGAAGGTATCGATTTCACAACAATAGGATGATGTCTAGAAGTCGTTTATGCTCTTGTGTAACGGGCACAATGCTGCTGTCTCCTCGATTCTAGACCATTTTAAGGCTTCGAGTGCTGTTAGTAGGAGGACCTTGCAGACTGGCAGATCAACAATGTCAAAGTCCTGGCGCGAGGTACGCCAGATGAATTGCCATGGCCGTTCCTTCAGAACGAAGATTGCTTCATTGAATATTAACCCACTGTGTAGTTGAGTGGATCAAGCTGGCTTAAATGAACAAGCTGCTGCTATGTAGAAAACCGGTAAAGACAATACCCATGTGCTATGCACACATGAAACGCATATCAATCCCTGTTTCAGCTTCTTCGAGCAGTATGACAAACGTGTGAGCCTGCATATCCTGACGTCGATGCGACTAGAGAGGCGATGTGACTCAGATGGATTCCATCCCGTCAGTATTCATCCCATATGTCAACTCGTCCCACATCATCTTCTGGTCAGGAGGGCCCCCATCGCGCTTCGCGTCTTCTTCCTCGGCGTCTTCGTCCTCGCCGTTTTCTCCCTCGTCTTCAGACTTCACTTTCTCCTTCTTGACCGCGACGTTTCCATCGCTCTCGGTATCCATCTCCTCGGCTTTGCGCTTGGCACTGAGGATGGACTTGGCGAGCTTATGATTAGCGGCGGCGTTGATGTTTCCTTTAGCTTCACCGTTGGTGCTGGAAGTGGCCTCGTCATCGGCGGAGAGATCGCCTTCGTTAGTAGCTTTGTCGGTTTCTGGCTCAGGAGAGTCGGTACGCAAGAGCTTGGCTTTGGCGGCGCGGGGCTTCTTGGGAGCAGAAGCTTTGGTGGCCTTGCCGTTGCCTTTGGTGGCCTTACCACTGACTTTGGTAGCCGGGACATTGGCGGATTTAGCAGGCTGACAATATATCAGTAATGAGTACACATAGGATGGATTTGACCGACTTTGGTTGTAGGAGCTTTCGGCGCTACACCGCTCGCCTTCACAGTGGCCATCTTCTTGAGCTTCTTAAGCTGTTCTTGAACTGCACGCGAAGTGCAGTTGGGACCCATCAAGGCCGAGACAGCATCGAAGTCAACCTTGACTTCATGAACTGCAAGAATTGAGAGGAGCAACTGAGAGTTGGCCTCGCCTGCGCGTGAAGCCTTCAGTCTGATAGAGTGGATGAAAGCGGAAGGTCAACTAACCGTCCCATGTCATTCCAGGCATCTTGGAATTTTCGTGACGCGAAGTGATCTGGTAATCAAAAAGGAGCTGGAGTTCTTGTATGCTAGATGGAGACCCTGCAGATGTGGAAGAAGATTGATGACCAGCGGATCAGCTCGACATATGCAGGCTGAAAATAGAGTGAAGGAAGTTGGGTCAGGTCTGGAAGAGCGTAGAAGAAGATTGCTGAAGGAAAGATAAGCGGTCCGATGGCCTAAACTAACATCACCAGCTTTCCGTTGAACCCTTGGATGGATAGTAAGGGGCGGCATCTCAGGCACTGGCGGCTTTGTGACTGTGGCGCGTAAACAAAGCGTCCAGGGGTTCGGGCTTGACACTGGTCTGACCTTTGGCTATGTGTAAATTGGGTGACAGTCACGGCTACAATCTCTGACGACGGTTCGTGCAAGAGGTATTTCAATTCGCAGGCCTTGCAACCTTCCATAGATGCTTGGGAGGAACATGATGGCTAGGAGAGGCCTCAGAAAACTCGTCTTTATAACTATGGACAACATCAAGCCAGAGGATTGTCATGTGTAGTCGTGCTAAAGCCATAGGGATAGAGCATGCCCAGAGCTTCACTAGTAGACCGTAGAATACCTGCGGACTCGCGCAGTATGACTTCGGCCATCTGGAAAACTGTATATAGCGATGGCGTAGAGCATCAGATTGAGAGCGAACTGCAAAGCCAGTTATCGCTGGTTATGTCCGCTGAGCTGAGATGGACATGTCCAAAAGATGTGCGAACAGGGGGCTACTAGTGCAGAATAGACGAGATAGACGCGCGGGTAGCGGCACGATCAAAGTCAAAACTATCACTGGTTTTGCTCCTCCAAGCAATGCTTGAATCTATATGCCTCCGCAAACTGAGAATATGGGAGACAGACCTACCGTATACATTTCCTCAGCACTTCTCGTGTGCTAGAAAGCAAGCACTAGCATCAACGATGGGGCCTCTGTGTACCCCGCAAGCATGGCGGTCAAGGGGCAATGGAGTTCAGCACTCCGGCTGCAGTGTAAGCTCAACGAGGAACTAGAGGTTCGAGGATCGTGCTGACTTTCTGCCTAGCTGTGTTGGTCTCAGAAATGTATAAAGATGGCGGAACCAAGCTAGGAATCAGCAGGATACATCAGCAGAAAAATCCTTAAGCCTCCTGAACCAACAAGAACCGACCAACTTGAGGGGGTCACCTCCTGGCTTAATAACAAGAAGATTGCCACCGACGATAGCCTGCCGAATAGGAGCTCTGCACATCTCCGAAGCCCAGTTCATGGTTTAGTCCGCAATAAGGATGCTGTCATGAAAGGCATCCCCATTCCCACTTCCAGTGATCGAGACTCAATCGAGCCCATGATACCCCTCGAGCTCAAAGCCATCACCGAAGGCCGACTCTCCGGGCAACACTGGTTGGTCGAAGGCACTCGGGTGCACAAAGTCGTTGAAGAAACTGGTCTCGTCTGATTGATGTTCATTCTCCACATTTCCTGTCAAGGAAGAGAGCGAGGACTCCTCGGCAAGAGCAGGCTCTTCCTTGACTATGGTCTCAGCAGTCTCCGTTTTGACATGCTCGGGCTTAATCTTTGGGAGGCCTTCATCGTCATCCCCGGTATCCGTATTGCTCGTGTCGTCGAGTTGATTGGGCTTGCGCTTCTTGCTCTTGGTTCCAGCGTCAGAACCGGCACGCTTCGATGGACGAGATGCTATGGTGGTCTCGCGGATGGGCTGACTGCTTTGATGGATGCCGTGGGCTTTCATCATTCGTTCGTAACGCTTTGCACTGGTGAAACATGTCAGTCCTCCTTTATCTCAACTAAAATACCCATTGCAAGATATTGCCCCATCTCGCCTTGTAGGGTGGGACGCCTACGCTGCGCCTTTTGAGACGATTCCGCATTCCTTAGCCACCTCGACAAAGTCCACCTTGAGTCGCATTAGCCATGAGGCAGGGGCAAGATCGCATGTGGCTAACCTTGCCGTTGTTTGAGTATCTGATGCAGGAAATGAGGAAGGTGAACTGTGACTCGCTGGATGCTGGAGGCATGTTGGCTCGAAAGCTATTGTGGGTCGAGTAATCTGGTCTAAGGCGATGGTCAGACTGTTGCTTGGCCGCACTGTGACTCTGAGTTACAATGACTGCAGGAGATAGCAGATTGTCTTGTGGTGGAAAGTCTTCAAGACGGTGTGAGACCTTTCTGACTGATTCTGTCTGAATCACTAGATGTGGATGACTTTGATGGGTTGCGAAAGCTGATGGACAAGTCCAGAATTATAGCAAAAGCTGACCAAAATGGCCGGGAAAATTGCAGGGTTGTCGTTGCTCAGTTGTGAAAGGATTTGTGGCAGGCTGCTCTAGGGACAAAAGAGCGAACAACAGCGCGGAAGTGGCTACATGCACACAAGCCGCAACTCAAAGCTTTGAGGGTCTAAAGATGGCTTCCTGCAGCTATTTTCTTAGGAACCTCGAGTCACATCGGGAATTTGCATGGGCAAGTCAATCAGCTGAGGCGTCTACTATTCGATTGGAGGTTCTTGTACAGTTCGAATGCTTTGCACTGCTATCAACGACCCACTACTAGAATGCCAGACTGCTCCACCACTACGAGAACGATCGATCGTTACAGCCCCACAAGCAGCAACGACAGCCACCATCCACAGCTACCCACAGACGCCCGACGACTACGCAAGCGCTGGGAGGCTAGGTCCGACATGTCGATCAAAGGACATTGTCTTCTCCGGTAGTGGACAGCATCTTCTCCTTACGCTTCTTCTTCATGGCAACCCCAGCGGCTTCGGCTTCGTTTCCTTCAAGGCCTTGTCAATGACGCATTAATAGAATGTGATGGTAGAAGAAACTTACCACTAGTTCCATTGTCGTCCGCAAGAACTTCTTCCCCATCAGCGGCAGCCCCCTTGGGCGCGAAGCGGACACGCTTAGTCGGCGTGTCTTCTTCGACAAGCTCGCTAGCTACCTTGCGCTTCTTGCTTGGCTTGACTGGAGTAGCTGCAGCTGAGGGACTCGACTGCACATCCTCGTCGCCGCCTGCGGATCCTTTCTTGGCCTTAGGACCTGACTTGGAACGGCCCGGGGTGCCTTCAAGGCCATCATCGACGATCTTAGACATGAGACGGACGAACATGACCTTGGCGTTGCGGATGTCTTTGTAGCCTGCCGGCTCATACACCTTGGAAAAGTCGATCTGCGGCAGCATTTTTAGTATCGAACTGTAAGCAACGGTCGGGATGATTACCAAATTCATGATTGCCGTCGGACCGCCATTAACGTTAGCAATGCTGGCTGTAAGAAGCTTTGCCTCCTTGTCTGTCAAACGCGAAGACATTGTGATTCAACTGAGAAGGAGGTGAGCTTGCATCCAAAGTGATAGGTGATGCTACCGACCTTGATCGTTGTTATGGGATTGCTGGTAGTGTTCGGGAGTCTTGATAGGTGGATAGCTAGAGTAACTTATTGGTAAGGAAAGCGGATGGAAGGATGTTTGTTTGTGGATGGAAGAATGTGAGTGGAGGTGAGTGACTTTAGGTGATATTTGTGTGAATTTGTGGGTCCGACCTAAGAAGGAATAGGCTCCTGATCTGCTTGCCTCGTGTGGCTAGACCGCCGTGCCTTGATGATTCTGTCAGTTTCCGTGGGGCAACATGACCCCAGTCCCTTGTGTATGACATTCTTCCTAAGAGCTTAATTAGGCCCTTCAGCATGAAAGCGGCTTTCAAGGGCCAAAAATGTATCTCTTCTGTTAGCAGTACGTCTCTTTGTGCTGCTTGGAGAGGGTGTTCTATGGTTTTTCGCTTGAAGGTGTCTCCTCAGGGCCCTTAGACTCAGGCTTTCCATTCAAAGACAGGTATGAAGCCTCCTCGATGTCTAGCGAAGCCATTCCCTTGGTCTTGCTCTCTGGGGTCGTGCTTTCCATGGTGGCTCAGCTGATCTACGGGTGAAGAGTCTATTTAGCTAAGTTGGCACTCGGAAGGGTACGAAAGATGCATGGTGTCATGCCATTGACGTGGTTGAGTCTATAGAACTATGGGACAGGGTGTACATATATTATACAAGCATGGACGTCCGTCTAGAAGACACGTAAAGGATGCGGACAAGGACTGGACCGAGATTGAAGCCTAATTTCTCAAGACCTCCGCTCGGGGCACTTGATTAAGTGGGACTTTCCCTAAACACTGGTGTGGGCTTCATTTCAAGTGTTGTGGGGATCATGGAGAGTTGGCATTCTCTGTGTGCATTTGGCTGGGCGTCACCCAGCATTGACTGATTCTCAAAGATGGGAAAACGTTCAATTTTAGATGTCTATTGAATGAAGCTGGTAGCTCGATCCACAATATGGTTGGGTGGGATCCAGATTTTTTTTGGCTGCATAGGAGACTACTTCGATACAATTTGCTAACTCGAACGAAGTTGAGCAGAATCGTAAACCTTAAACACGTTCTCGCACCCAAAAACGACTGCAACTCAGAAGTACGGAAGCAAAGCCCCAAGACCACCAGATCAACCGTTCGCACCCCAAGCCCCCTCCCGCCGAATGATACTCCTATTCATCCCATCGAGGCTCCAATTTCACCTCTGGCTCAAGCTTGAATGGCGGTTCGTCCTTGATGGCTGGCGTAGCCTGGGACGGAGCAACAGTATCTTCGGAAGGCGTCAAGCTGGGCATTCCAGGCTCTCTTCTGGCCTCGAGCGACATTCGACGAATACCTTCGGCACCCATGTCCGTCACAGCAAGTGGAGCAAACTCAAATGTCTCCTCCTTGGGTTCTGGCTTGATCAGCGGTGGACCTGTTACCGTCGTGTCCACACCACTCATTGGCTCTGCGCCATTGCCAGGCTCGGGCTTGATGCGGGGTGAGGTATCGCCTTGAGTGGACTTGTCGGGCTCCGAACCATTGTCCTTCTTTTGCTTCTCCTTCTTGGGTTTCGGAGCACTGACCCTAGGCTTTCGGGTCTGCGTTGTTGTTCCTTCCATTTGCTGCTTGAATCGAGAGAAGCGCATTCGGGCTGCATGGCCATTTGTGATATCCAGCGACCCCGCGACTTCGTTCCAATCGATCTAATGCGATGTGTAAGTAGGCCTCAACAGTTGCCGACGATGGAATCTTTTTACCGACTTGAGGTCCAACTGCTTGAGAATGGTGTAAAGGAATTTGGCTATGGCACCATCAGTGGGCATGGTCCGATTCCTTCTGAGACTGGCCATGTTGACCGATATGCTGGAATGCTTGTGGGTTCGGTGCTTGTGAAGCAAGAGTGAAGGCCGATATCTGCGAATATTGTGGACCGAGCTAGGTAGCACAGTCACCAGTAGTACGATAAGAAAGGGTAAGGCACCTCTGGTCTTGCCAATTGTGAATGTGGGTGACTGAGAGCTTGAAATAGGAAAGGCCCGTGAACCATCCCAAGAAGTCTGTGTGCTTCCAATCTGGGAACCTATCCTAGGTTCTTTGTTCGCTCTGAGTGGTTTCCGTGGTTTCTTTCAATCACTGCATGCATGAAGCCGAGAATGGAGGCCCAATCGACAAGGACTTCGCAGTGCTAGTGGAAGCGGACATCAGCATATTACGCAACATCAAATAAGTCCGACGCAAAAAGCCTAACGGCCATGGGAAGTTCTCTGAAACGATCTACACTCTCGCCTGATGCCTTTCTTCGGACTCCTGGATCTTGCTACTAGCGTAGGTATATCGATTTTGCGCAAGAAGTGGATCTGAGGCAAGACTATCACGGATTATGTCCGCCACACCGCGAATATTATATGGAAATCGTGGATTCGCACACTAATGGTGCTAGAGAGATCATCTGTGTTGGTTCTACGAGCGGTGAGTTCTTCACACGCTCTTGGTACCATCATGGTGAAGAGGGGTAACACGTCAGTGGCTAAACACTGATTGTGTTATTTCTTCACTCTCCACCGATGAACGTTGACGTTAAGCCTCTCGGAAACCAAACCCCTCCTCTCGTCCTGCTATGCTTAGAAAATTGTACTCGATGGCAAATCGGCGAAGCGACAGCACACTCTCTTTCCTACTTCGCGTCACTCCTCCACTACAGATTCTATGCAGGAAGCAGCAACAGGTACTCCTCCATCCGATATGTCAGTCACACTTTCTGCGACCCACTTGGGGGTTCAGGAGCGCATGGCACAGTGGTGTGCAACACTAGCAAAGAGCCAGGACCCTTTGGATTGGGACTTGCTGGCTAGAAAAATCAATAAGCGCAGCCCGGATAAGCCTCCCATATCCCCTGAAGAGTGTCGGTGGGTATTCTCCTACGCTGTCTTCAGCGCGGGAAGGGGCTTCTCTAATTTGGTTATAGCGAGATCATCTCAGAGGAGTTGCGGAAACATGGCCATTTTGACTTCAAATCGAACACCACTCTCCCTACGACTACAAATCCCACCTCCATAAACCAGAGCAACGTGGCCAGCTCTCGAACAGTATAAGCGACGGACCCCGTTCCAACCGAGGAAGGCAGTAAGGGGTATGTGCACATGCAATCTTCGCGCATCAGGTTGCTGACTATTCGAGGTAGTTCCTAGGTCCCTAGAAGGTTTCTCATTGAGAGAACCTCTGTTCATCCACGTTGCGCTTGCGATTAACTGTAGCCTGGCCAGCTGGGCCATGAAACCATCCGCAACGATCTGGTGACAAATGATTGCGGCTAAGAGATCCCCTGACAAACTATCAGGCAGCTCTCCTAGTGGCAAACAGATTCATTTCCCAAACCCCATATTCACTACCTCTTGATCAGTCTTCCTATCCGGTGACCACACCACGAGACCGGCAGCCCATGATTGCTCTCGGTATCGTGAACAGGGAGCAAATGAAGACGTATCACATGGCCACTGGCAAACCTTTGATGATCGATTATATATACATCGCCCCATGAATCCCATTATGTTGAATGCACTTCCATTCTTCTCTATGACTCGGCCGTCCGTCCGATACCCATTTTGTCAACGACGGTTTCAATGCCGAAATTTGAGGTACAATGAGATTGTGTGTGCGATGATGGGAGCCTTGGGCTGATTGTTGCTCGATTGACTTGAGCTAAGCTTATAGCCCACAAGCCTACCAATGCTATCCGCAGGCTGCAGCTGCTCTCTTATGAGTACTTGTTGGCTTGATGTAGGGCATACATGATCTTATACAATATTAGAAACCTGCCAGGCCTGTGACCGGAGTGCCCGGAGGACGCCTTTCGATTTCGATCCCCCTTGTTTGGGGAGAACCCTCGGCTGAGGAACACTCTTTCTCTTATAACACATCTTTGACAACATTCAAATTCTCTCTACGACTCTCAACAGACGACTGAATTCACTGTCAATGTTGACGCTAGCGCGTATAAAGCGTCCCAGATACGACGCTCCCTTCTCGTCTTCTAGTACAAGATATCTGCCATTGCCTTCAGTGGAATTTCTACGTTCGACCCGACCTCTAGGCTCACGACTGTAAATAATCAATCCAGTCTCAGCATTTCCAAGTTCTTAAGGTCTACTTCAGTTGTCGGTCATGGCTCCCAATTCAAGTGAAATCCCACCGCAGGAGTCCGATCAAGAGGTACCTACTTCATCGTCTTCTCGCAACGTCAACAATGAAGCCCGGACCTGGACCTTCGAAGAGGATAATCATTTGCGTGCTATCTTGGCGGTCGGGGACAACCATGGCGACTTCGAGACACGTGACTGGGATGCAACCGCCGAATACATGAGCCAAAAACTTGGCTATACCATGACACCCACAGAGTGTCGGTAAGCTACTAAGTATCCACGCCCGGAAACGACAGCGCTGACACAAATCTAAGACTTCAACTGGCAGCAATTCTTGAGAGAACAAGCCGCTTTGTTCAAGCAAACGCGGCCTCGCAAGCACGCTAGAACGTCGGAAACGGACATTCGAGCGGTCCCACGCAGGCAAATGGAGGGCAGACGGATGGTCATACACCGGCCTCTGATGGCGTGAACAACCCGAGTTTGGTCAGAGATGCACGGTACGCAGACAAACTCCCTACAGAATCGAAAGCGAACCAAGCTGACAGGAGTGGTAGCTCGGCGGATGCGACGAGTTCCAGCTCTAACACCAATACCAACAACGAACAAGAAGCCGAAACAGAAACAGATGCAGACGCAGACGTCGAGGAGGGGAACTAAATTTGATGAAAGCCATGCGCCGAAAAAGCGCATATCGTATGCGAGACTCTGATCCTGCTTGCACTGTTACATAATACAAAACAAACTTCAACCCGATTGATTACAGCTCCCATGCAAGCGTCTCAAAGACCATTTCTCGCTCTTGGACTTCTTGATCATTAGTTCTACCATGATGCCAAAACTTTGTTTCTCTCACAACCCCACCTGGACAACATTTAGATTCTCTCTAACAATAGAGTGGCCAGTTCACTAAAGATGTCAACGCTACGGCATATATAGCTTCGCAGCCGCTACGCTTCCTGCCTTCTTATATCTATAGGATCCACATTGTTGTTTCCAGCATCCTTCTCTTACCGAAATCCCTGGAACTTTGTATCTTGGTGAACCTAACAAAGGAACAGCTTTCGCTATTCAGGACACCAAGACAAAACCCGATATGGCGCCAGAAGAACCTCCAGCCTCAGTACCTGCGAACATTGACGACGATATCGCCCTTCTTGCGATCTTGGCGGTCCAAACAAATAATGGTAATCTAGAGAACTTGGACTGGGACGAAATAGCGGGGAGAATGCGCCGAGAGCGTGGCCTCGATGTCACGGCTGTGGATTGTCGGTAAGCAAAAAAGTCATCGTATCGGGATACGACAACGCTAAGACTAAACTTAGGAATGAGGCTGCAGAGATCATTGAGCAGACTACTCTTGATCTACAAGCATCGGCAGCTAGGCGGCGCAACAATAATGCCGGACATACCCAAGCTAGCAATTCCGCGCAATCTCATCCAGAATCATCGAGCAATGCGCCACAACGTACCAGTGTCGCAAATGGCGGTGCGCAGCCCACAAGCTCTTCGAATAACGTGGCCCATCCTACACAACCAGGAAATACAAAGTATGTAGACATCCTCCCTGATACTGAGATGGTGCATTGACAATATGGGCAGCTCTGCGAACTCGACTACTTCTGCCACCAATGTGGGCGACAACGGAGAAGAAGGTGGAGTAGATGCAGACGAAGAAGGGGAGGCTTAGATTAGAGTAGGTCTGATGACGTTGAAAGCATAAAATCCCGTCCGGCTCCCTAATATGCGGAAGAGACATCAGACACCTGCTTGCAATACTACATTACGAAACAAAATGTTCGAACATCTCAGTTGACAACGCTCTTTGCTTGAGCTTCCCGGAGAGATCGGGCCATTTTCCAGAAAATTTGATCCATAATTGTTCTTTGCAGGATCTCAGACAAAATATACATGTGTTGCTCGAGAATTCATCATCGATGTTGGCGCGAATACACATAAAGCACTCTAGCCATGACGCTCCTCCTTCTCTTCCTATACTATCTATTCAGCATTGTCTTCTACGAGCTTCCGCCATACACACACTTCTTCGACTATCCAGATCCCCACCATCTCAAGAATCGACCGTTTGCCAAACATGTCATCTCGACAGACTGACGATCCCCTACAAGAATCAGAAGATGAAGGCACAACATCCTCATTATCTTCCAGCGACAATGAGGAAGAATCAGAAGCCTCGATTGAGGAACAGATACGCGCTTTGACTACCGAGATCCTTATATCAAACAATGGCGATCTCAGAGCAATCAACTGGGATTTTGTTGCTCAAATCGCGAGCCCAACTCTTGGCTTTGCTATGACCGCTGCGGAATGCGAGTGAGTCGTAGCATCCCAGAAAAGGCTATACAACGCTTACATGCAATCTAGAGAACGGTTTTCGCGGATTGTCGACAGAGTCTATCCCCCGAATCAACCAGTGACGAACGCTCAAGCCAGCGCTGGGAACAATCAGTCTAGCACTTCCACGAATGCGGTTCCAGAGGTGGCGAACGGTGGACAAGCCGCTCAACTCCCTGTATACGGTCAACTCCCAAGTCAGAGCACTTCTAACGGTTCAGGCCATGCTACGTCAGCCGCTGATCCACTGTATGCAGGGATTCTCCCGATTGCTGAGACAGAGATACTAACGCAACGAGAAGTGCTGCAGCCTCAAGCGTCCCAAATCCACATACCGATACCGAGGGAGAAGACGAGTCAGATGCAGACTTGGAGGAGTCGACCTAACAGACAGAAAGCAAGCGCTGAAGGAGATGTATCCACTAATGCCACTTCACGAGCCAGAACTTTTCCGAGGGACAGAGCCATCTGTGGAGGTTCGTAGAGAGAGAGATCATATAGTCGAAATGATAAAGCCTATATTGTGAAGGTTGTTCATCTCTAAATTCCGAGGGCTCATCCGGAATAATGTACCTTTCTCTCCGCACTACTAGTATTAGAGCTTGCAGACCATTCTCGACTTTATGCACCCTCGCATCGCGTGATGCTAGCAACGACCACCTTCCCTTGCCTGAGACCTCTGGTGCTATTGAATCAATAGAATTTCAGTATCTCCAGAGAGAGTAGGGTAACCGCTACCAGCCCGGTATTAGCCAGCATATCCCACGAAAGAACTGGACTATGTCGCTACAGCCATTGAATGAGCCATGTTTCGACCACGTCTTAGCAGTCACCGGGTAGGCATCAACTGCATGCAAATCCTAGCCATCGCTTTAACTTTACCCAAAGATTATCGGGAGTCGCTCCAAGGTCGAAACTTTGATACGCAGGGACAGCATTGCGAAAATGTAGAAAAAGGGAGATATTTCCCCTTTCTGAATGAGGCAACAAATTTCCAGCAAGAAGATCGAGTACTTTGCCGTATAGCGACGAATTCATACGATCCCTCTGTATGCACGGGCCGCCCCTGGAATTGTATGTCATTGGGAAGCCAGACTGTCGTTGCTGATCTTCAAGTCCCGTCCTTCAATACGATCATTACAGCCCTACCCCTATTTTACATGACAACACTCATCACGATCGCTCACTTCCGAAACTTCTTCCAACATCATCTTTCCTCATCCGCAATCATTGCTCTTGATCATCCAGCTATCATTACATACTCTCAACCATCATCAGCTTGATCGCACTTTACATGTAGGTATCCTTCTCATACCTTTCATCCGTAAGCCAAACCTCAACTCAATCCTATCAAGTCCTCCCAAACTTCCTCATAACCCACCGCTCACTTCACTTCAATATCGCTAATTCAACAAAGCATAGCAACTCCCAGATCCAGCATCCAGAAAATCAAGCAGTCCCAAATCGCAATCATGTCCTGGGCTTCTGAAGATATCGTGAAGCTTCTCCTCACCGTGATCGGGTCCTACAAGCCCGTCGGCGTGGTCTGGAACGATGTAGCGCAGAAGCTTGGAACCGGACGTAGCGGAGGCGCTTGCCAGTATGTTTGTCCCCATACACTCTTTGTGACTTTGTCGTACCTGCTTGTCCCTTCATCATACTTCTCCTCCTTCTCTTCTGCCTCTGTCGCCCTTCCCCTTATTCCGACCCTCAAGCCAAGCTCCAAATACCATGCAAACAGCGCCTCTCTTTGAAGCTGCCAGAAGTTTGCTTTATTATCTGCCCCTTTCAGCTCATGCCTTATCATTGGCCTCTTTCAGCTCTTTAGTCGTTCCATTTCTTCAATACCCACCACACCCTACTCTCTACTATCTCAACCCTCTGTCCCAAGCACGAACTGACACCTCTCCCTCTTCCCTCCTCCCAGGCAGAAATACCTATTGCTCCTCCGCGACGGCCCCCCCGCCACCATGGGCAAAACCAGCGCCTCTGCTCCGGCCGCCAAAGCCAACCCCAAAGCTACCGCCGCAGCAGGAAAGAAGGGCAAAGCCGCCTCTATCCCGGCTGCTATGGAAGAAGACGGCAACGATGAGGAAGAAGTAGCTCCCAAAGCGGGAACGAGTGGAAAGAAAGCTACCAATGGGATCAAGGCCACCACCACCACCGCAGCGAAGACACGTGCCGCCACCTCTGCCGCCACCGAGGAAAACGACGACGACCAGGAAGAAGCAGCTCCCAAAGCAGGAAAGGGGATGAAGAAGGCTACCAATGGGATCAAGGCCACCACCACCACCGCAGCGAAGACACGTGCCGCCACCTCTGCCGCTACCGAGGAAAACGACGACGACCAGGAAGAAGCAGCTCCCAAAGCTGCAAAAGGCAGTAAGAAAGCCGCGAACGGGATCAAACCACCCAAAACCACCGCCGCAGCAAAAACTCGTGCCGCCACCTCCACCGCCGCCGCCAACTCCTCCTCCTCCAGCAAGAAAGCCAGAAAAGGTGCCAATGCCAAGAAAACCTCCAATGGCCCCACCACCTCTACCGCCACCGGAAAGAAGCGCAAAGCCCTCGCGAAAGTCGAAGCCGATGCCGATACTGAAGCCGAGGATGAGGACGACGAAGCAGCCACCGCGGCCAAGAAGCGTAAACTCCGCACCACCAGCCCCAACGCTTCGGATTCCGACGATCTTACCGAGATTGGCGCTTCCGATGCCCCTTCCTCCCCTCTCAACAACGACGCAGCCCCCTCCGACGACGACGACTTCTCCCGATGGGACATCCCGCAGAAGGAACTCGATACAAAGCTTTACGTGCCCCCGCCGCAGGAGGCGCATGTGCTGGACGACCTGGAGGAGTTTGGGGGACTGTGGGATGGGGATCATGGGACGGATATGGTGCGAGATCCGAAGCATCCGGTTTTCGTGAGGGAGATGGAGGAGGAGGAGGAGGTGGAGGGGGTTGGGATTTAGGGGCTGGGAGGGGAGGAGTTGGGGGGACGAGGACTGAGGAATGAGAAGGGGGGGAGGAGTTTGGCGGATGAGAGTTGAGAAGGGGGGGAGTGTTGGTGAGATTGCCAGCGATGATTTGATAGGGGAGCATGGGAGAATTGCAATATCAAAGCTGTGAAGACTTGATACGGGACATGGTGCAATACGAAAGCCATGGAGACGTTCAAGGAGTTTTGGGATGTGACTAGCTACCTTTTTGCAGCCCCAAATGTTTATTCCCATTCAGCATCGCGACCCGACCAGTAGCAAAATAACGACCTTGCCAAGGGGGCTCACCCCCTAGATGCCCTCCTCCAAGCGCTCATATCCCAAATCCAACCCCTCCAAGTCGAATTCCCCAACCGCGTCCTCCTCGCCTCCATAAAGACTACTTCCACTACTGACAATTTCCTGCTTGATGCCATTCACCACATTCACCCCCTCTCCGCCTCCCACAAGTGCATTCCCATACCCATTGCCATAAGCAACTACACCTTGGCCTGCCAGACCCTTGATATTCTTCGAAGGGGTCCCTTTCTTCTCGACGCGTCCGCTGATGACTTTTTCCTTCTTGGGAGTGGGCGTCCCCGCAGCTGCTTTCTTGCCGCCACCGCTGCCGCCACGAGGCTTCTTGGGCGTGGTGTTGTCGGCGGTGGAGGAGGTGCTGGTGGGTTGCCCGCGGGGAGGAGCAGCGGGGCGGATGCCAGCGTCGATTTCGTCTTTGAGTTTTTTGGCGTCTTTCTTGATGATGCGGAAGCGGCCTTCGATGGAGTCGTAGGTGGCTCCTGTTATGGGTTAATGAGGGCGGAAGTGACGGCGGATGGAAGTGAGGGAGGCAATACCTTCGCCGTAGTAGGTGGCGATTGTGCGGTAGTCGAGCTAGAAATCGGTCAGCGGTCAGTTTTAGGGATTGAGTTGTGATATGTGAAATCGTGGAACTGTAGTGTGAATGATCGAGGAAATGGACGAGACGAAATGGGTAGCTAGATTGACATGTGTGCATTGAGTGCTTTGCCAGTGTAAATAGGAAGAAAATCCTTTGACATAGACGACATATGGGCCAACGACATGAACAAGATATGGGCCAACTGACTCGAGCAGTTTGTACATACCTTCATCTCCTGAGCGGCGACCATTGCAGCAAGGAGCTTCTGATAAGATTCGGCAGTCTTCCACTCTGGCATCGTGACTGATTGTGGTTGTCAAGTGATTTTGAGTGAGTGTAGAGTGTGAAGGTGGTGACCGGTGTGGCTTTGGGTGTTTGTGGGCCGAGGTTGTGAGGACGTGTGGGTTTGATATCAGGGTTGGGTTGATCCAGTCGAACTGATGCTGTGGAAGTGACTTAGCCTCAAGACTCGAGCAATGGTCCTTTCCCGAGTCTTATGTGACGTACCCAAGTCGAGTTTCTGTGTGCTTCAATTATTGAGCAAGAAACAACTTAAGACTGCATAAGAGTGGATTGAGTACGGGAAATAATTGAAGCAGACAGAGCGGTAGGCTCAAAGACTCACACCTTTTATACTCCCTTTTTGAACAAGGGTATTAACGACAGACATCGTATACTCTACGCTCTACTCCTCTGCTCTCCCATCCGACTTCCCGAGTGACCAGCAAGCATCGTGACCTTTCACCGCTCCTTGGACTCCACGCATCTGCACGGAATAACTGTGGTGACTCACAGCAATATGTGCAGACGATATGACGCTATGTACCTGGTCGCTTAACTCCTTGTACTCGCTCTACAATTACCCTGTAGTGTGGCGTGGCCGTTCTTGAGATGTCGGCCACACGAGGTTCTAAAATAGCGCTGCCAGTTCCCCGGAGACTTTCTCAGAGGTAGATGGATGAAAGAATCCCTGTAGCTGCATCTAGGTATGAAGGCCCGAGGCTCGAGAGCGCCACAGCTGCTTGTTCGGGCAGGGCGCGTGGTGGACAGCGTGTTTGCTTCGCGTCCAACGCTGCAGGGTCACCCGAAAAGAGCCCTGATGGTTGGGCAGATACCCCCGTAATGATTCGCGCAAAGTGATATCCTTTGTCAAAAGATGATGAAGCTGGTAGAACGCGGACTCGGATCGACGAGACGCGTCGGTGGCGGGGACGCGGCTTCATGCAAGCACTTTGACCCCTGCATATCACATCTACACTAGGCCTACTGGCCTCTTTAGTACATGCAAGCCACCACGAGACTACTGAGCTCTATCAATGTCCAACAGACGAATCTGTGACAGTCTGTGACAGTCGAGGGGCGGGCAAGAAGTCACAGTGTCGGCATAGATGGCTTGGATCCCACTACCAACGAGCTGCATTAGGCTTTCTCAAGGCTATGGAAAGCGCACACAGATCTGTCTTCCGCCTCGCTCCTACACGTAGAAGAGTCTGCATCCATGTCCTCCGCAATTCTCATCCAGTATGCTCCACGCCTAGCAAGCTTACGCGAAGGAAGTACAGAGCGACTTCAGATAGCCTCTCCGTTCTTCACTACCTCGGAAGTGGACTTGGGGCGAGGCTCTTGACCGAACTCAGTGTCCGTGGGATCGCTGTCTTCGCTGGAGGCTCCCTTGTTTTCGAACATCTGCTCTCCGTTGTCGTCCTTCAAGTCCATGCCCACGAACGGATCGCCCATCTGCTTGTAATTCTTCTTCTCGTTCTTGCGTGGAGAAATGCGCTTGGTGACACGACCATGAAGGACTTTGTCGGCAGCGTTTTCGACCTTGATCGGGGTTTGTGGAGGCGTAGAAGTTGGATCGCTCTCATCATCCTTCTCGTGATCCAGATCCTCCTCACTGATATCATAAGCTTGACTCTGTAAGTTGGAGACGTGCGTCTTTGAAGTACCTATCATTGTTCATAGCTTTGGCAGCTTTCTTCCCACCTCCTGCTTTACGCCCACGTGCAGCAGACAGACTACCGACGGGAGCGGAGCCCAAGATCTGACCATTCTTCCTCGCTTTGGCGCGGAATTTGGTAATGTAGCGAGCGACGGCTGCACCGTTGATACCGGATCCTGTAGAAACTTAGACTCGAAGAAGCCAGGAATCGCAAGAAACGTACCGAATGCTTTGGCCACAGCATCGTAGTCGATCTTGATGTCGTGCACTACCAAGATGGAGCCAAAGAGCTTGCTCACATTCTCCTGGGTCCAAGCAATGGACTTCTGACCGGTCGGCATGATGATTGCGAGAGACTAAGAATTAAAGTAAGTCACTTATAGAGTGAAGAGGACTCCGTAATTGTATCATTTGGATGGATGCTTGGGGTGTAATAGATGCTGTAATTTGGGGGCAAGGCGATGTACTAAGATGATCGTAGTCGGCGCTGAGTGCCAAATCCGAGGACGTACCTTGTGATGGTATCCTTGAAAGTGTAGTGAGAAGATATTGGGTACTTTCTTTGGCATAGAATCGAAGCGAGAGCGAGAGGCACTCTTTGGAGTGCGAAATGAAAAGATGAACGAAAGGGTATAGGTTCGAACGGAGTGAAAGATGTACGAAAGGGTAGAGGTTCGAAGAGCGGAAAATCATGTGCGATTTTTTGGGACTAGCGCGAATTGTGGAGTCCAAGCGAGATGATTGAAGGCTGGCCTGTTTTCCGAGGCGATATCGTTGTTGCGAGAACTGATTCTCTGTCACAAAGAAGCTGTCCAGATGAGAACGAAAGAGCGCCGCTCATAGAGTGACCTCTTCCAGCTTCTCAGTTGCTGATATCTGAAGTCCTCTTCGATCTGACAGTTCGTCACGGAGCTCTTACTATCCCATTAGGTTCTCCATAACTGTACGCCCTTCTGCGAAGCGCTCTATGCGTCAAGTCCTCTTGACCGTCCGCTTGTCTCATGGATCGCAGCTGTTTATTTAACATGGTTTCTCGAAACGTAGGTCGCGTCGTCGGACTCAGAAATGGCGCTTCTTTGGACATCGGCTGACAATGCTCTCCTAGAAGCTTCTTCGGACTGGACCAGGTCTGCCACCAAGGGTCCTGACAGATGAAGTCTTGGGTACCATTATGTCATTCTTAGGCTTCCAGATATTGTTGAGAGACCCTAGCAGTTATTGATTTCCTGCGACTTGTGCAGGATTACAAGACTCCGGGAAAGGCACGGGGTCATCGTCCTATGCTGGACGCATACCATTGCAAGCTAGATGCCAGGCCTAAGTAGCCATGTCTGACAAAGAGGACAAAAGACTGTAACGCATGCAGAACTCAGATCGACCGCGAGTCGATCACTCAGGCCTTAGTGGTATCATAACAGGCTATAGCGCATAGGATCGATCTTGGCCTCATAGTTGGAGAGAATCACAGTACAGCTTAGCACACGGAGTTAGACCAACCGGTCTTCGAGGATGTGGGCATGGGGCTCCAACGCGACTGGGAGGAGTAGAGAGATTCGAGCCTATACCTTCCTCGACAAATTTAACAAGTCTCAGCTTTATCGACGGTCGGGCTGCGGTCATTCTCCAGGTCATCTGATGCTATGGAGACGTTTTTGGTGCAGGCTTCGCTAGCATTGTTTTGTACCTGTTCCCAGGATGATTGCGATCTGTCACATCTAGAAGAGTCGGCCGAGCGAGGTGAGTTACTCGAAGAGAAGTCCCTTCGCCTTACTAGTCTCCAAGTACCCTTTGTATGTGATACGACTTTTCCAGGCAAGACTTGGCGGTGTTGCGCTTTGACCTCCCACGCGGCGACTTCTACACCGCCCTTTGGCAGTCCGAGTCCTGCAATTTCCTTCTCTGATCTTCAGGCTAGACTGCAGCAGTTCCGGCTCTCATCATTGACACAACCTTGTGTCGAGGAAGGCAGTGAGGTTGAAGCAAAGTTCCCGCGAGACTGTCCCACGTCTCCTGTTGTCTCCGGCACCAGCCGGTGGCTTGGCAGGGATCTCTTTTTAGCGCCAGACAATCCCTGAAGCTTTTTCGACGATGTGTAAGGTTGTTTGGACGACGTGTCTTTGGCAGGAGCTTGATTCGCGACCCCGTTCGGCCAGAACCTGTAGTGTCGCTCTTTCGCTGGGCTCAAGATATCCGGGGAGGCGGGTCTCTGCATCGATTTGTTCTATGCACTCCACGATTCTGTGTGACCAGGTTGTGAGCCAGTGTGCTGAAAATTTGTCCGAAATCAAGACCGCTCGGATGGCCATGTCGAAGAATGTCACCAAGAGGAAGGGATCCTATGCCGCCACGCTAGGATATTAATGCTGGTCTAGGAAGATAACACGGTCCTCCGTGTCATTGATTTCGACCAACCACAAGATAAGGGGCTTTTTGCGAATCTGACACGGACGACATCCCTTTAGCGAAACCGAGCCTCCACACTCTGAGAGCGTATGCATGCAGTCCAGCTGGTGAGCTATGATTCTGATATGCAAGCACACGGCGTGCAAGTTCAAGATGAATTACAGAGTTCAACAACAGGGCTGGCTCCTCTCGGCAGCAATTTGGCCACCTTCTGAACCACCCCCGCAGAGGCCAATGTACCTGGCTTCGTCAGAGAGCTGTGATCTTGAACGATGCGCTAGTCACTGATCCCAGCAACACTGGCGCCAGTCTGATGTGTTAGCTCCTATGTAGGCTTCTCAACCTGAAGGGCAATCTGCAAGCTCAGCTCAATGCAGTCGCGGTCGGGCGTCCTTCGGCAGCTTGAGGTGTCTCCGTCTCCAGATTTTGCAGTCACTGAAAGAACTCTGCAAACAAGGGCCAAGCAGAGTCGCAGATGCAGCCATCCAACGAAGGGGGGCCGGTACATAGTATATTGGAAAATCTTTATGGTGGGGATGTTTTCTACTGCGGTTTCGATTTATCTATCTACGTGCCGCTCGCTTCGTTAGCGTGACTCTAAGAGTCACGTGCAAGGCTTCGAAGGCACATTCTGGAACAACTATTTCAAATGAGTGTTGATCTGCTTCATTCTTCTACTACACCCTTGTTCCACAAATTCGAGAGCTTCAGAGCTAGGTCAAGGCAGATCCTACTTCGCTGCTAGCATACCCCAAGTACATATCGATACGGGCCGTTCTTCTAACATTCGCACCTAAGTCGTGTGACTCTGTGTCACATCAGAGTAACTCTGCTACTTGCTTAATTGCCCATCTCAAGCACGAATCCGAGTCCAAAGGACTGGAAATTCACTCAATACCTTCATTATGCCTATTAAGTGGACTCCCGAAACAGATCAGATTGTAAGTCACCTGCTAATTAGATCTTCAATAACTTCACTCACATGGACTACATAGCTTCTCCTTAAGATTCTTGAAACGTGCAACGTCACTGCCAATGTAAAGGCCATCTCCGAAGCATGGCGTAAGCTGTTACTTTCCGCTCATCTGCAATGTGCCCACACTACCTCGAGCTAACATCTTCGGCAGCATCTGATCGCGAGCGTCCTACCTCTCGTGCTATCAGCGAGCGCCTTTTCAAAATTCGCAACAGCGTCAAAAACTCCACCGGCACCGCTTCACTCACCGTGTCCAACGGAGCTAAGCCATCGCCGTCCAAGTCTGCTGTTGAAGCCAACAACAAACATGCAACTTCTAAGGAAACTTCTGTCAAGAAACCTGTTGTCAATGGAAAGCGCAAGCGTGGAGCTGAAAGGTATAAGTCCATTCAGACTATTCTCTGTATTTAGCAATGTACCCGTCTTGGTGATCTTCTCTTCCGTTCCCTACTTTCTTCGCTGTTATCTTAGTTGTCTCCCCTTCATCCTTGCAGTATCCCTAACGTTACGCTTCAGCATTGACCACAACGCCTTCGACGACTCCGAGCCCTTAGTCGTCAAAAGCGAAGATTCCTCCGACACCGAGACCGGTGACCTCAAGAAAGCCAAGAGAGCCCGCTCTACCAACGCCACTGCAGAGCTTCGGGCTAGCAAAATCGCCCAAGCTGCTAACAACAACAAAACTCTCGCAGCTGGCATCCAACTCAGACGCCTTGATCCGAAGTCGGAGTACGAGATGGAGGAAACAGGCATCTAGGTAAGCAAATAGGTGGCGGACGAAGTGGATATTGCCACGGTGGGAGGCGACGAGGGCAAAGAGTGTGGAAGTGTGATTTTCACTCGCTTCTCGCACATCTTTTGCGATGCCTTTACTTTCGGGACTTCGCGAGGAGTCGATTGTGCCGTCTTCTACTGCGCGCTCTCTAGTCGACTATGTGCGACAATTTCTGTTCTTCGATCGCTAGTAGCATGTCCAAGATCAACTTTCAAATAAGCAGATTCTCTCCGAGGTCTACAAAGAGCGATCCAGACAATCGTCAAATACTGTAGTGGTTCCCCGTATACTGTCGAACTTCGCTCTCGAATCTCGACCAACAGATTGACCCACTATCGATATTAAACGCCGATTCCGTTCCAATGACCGACTATGATCTACGAGGAACGGTCTCCGATTATCGGCTATCCAAATGTACAGCTTGAGACCCATGAATCTAGATCTATAAGTCATAATACACTCGAAATTGTAACAAGTCTGCTCGCTGCCATAACTCTAGAGTCTTGTCGTATATCTGCCAGAGAAGTCTCGGTTCGAAGAGGCATCCGAGAAACAGCAGCCCAACGATTAGAGCTCTCACGACCTTGAGCCAAACACTGCCCCACGGGGTCCACTGCTCGAGACCAGTAACCAACAGGAACAGAAGGCAAGAGCGACCCCGCCACTTTCCCCATACAGAGCAGATTCGCACCTTCCCTATCCCATACCTTCCAAACGCTCCCGAAGAGAGAACCACTTCACATCCATCCCCTCAACCACTTCACACAAGAAGAATCACAACCATCCAACCAACATTCAGTCTCTTTCCAACCCTCTCAGAACCGAGGCAAACCGTCACATGTGACCCCCTCCGCCTTAACAAAGTGAAGTGAACACTCCACCCCGTCATCCCTCCTTCACATCCCCTTCTTTCTTTCCTGACCCACTTCCTCAACCCTTCAACACCCCCATCTTTTCCCTTTACACCCCACTTCTTACCAACCACCGACCGCTCAGCACCCAAACTACCCAACTTCAATCAAGTACTCTGTCCACAGATCAAGAATCGTCTCAATATCCGAGACCTCAGAACTGTCCCACTCTACAGATCTCAGGACCAGAAACCCAATAACAAAAACAATCGAAGAAAACCGGCAAGATGGTGATGTGGAACTCTAACGTCGATGCTTTGGTGAGTCTTTCCTGCCTTCTGTGACTGATGTGGGGTCGAACGAGGGTGATGGTTTCACTTCTGGTGTGGATGCGTTTGGAGGAGTTTCAAGGAGTCCAGGCTCGACATACAGAAATCTAGGGTTCTCGATGTCGTTGCACGTTAGAAGACGGCTTACTGGATCTCGCCATATCGCTTTCGACTGTGGGAGAATTTTTTCATGGTGCTAAAGGGGCAGATCGAGCGACCGTACTTCTTCGGCACCATCGAGTTAGTGTCTGGGGCAGCAACTATGGTCTCTTGAAGTCGCGATCATACGGGAAGCCTCGTTCTTCTCCATTCCCAACATTCTCTTCGAGATCCAAGAATACCTCGCTAGCGAGAAACACCGACCAATATCTCAATTCTGGACTCGGCGATGATCATCAAGAACAGTGGAGCCTTTGCTTCCAGTCTCCAGGCCCAAACTCTTTTCCCTGCACGCCTCCCGCCTACCAAGCTGACAACCTCATCTTCCTAGCTCTTCAAGAACATCATCAAGCTCCACGACATCAAGCCCAACTACCCCAAGCTCGAGGAGGCTATGCGCGGCGGTACGTACTTCTTTCGCCATCTCTCTCTTTCCCCATCCCACCTGTACCTCCTCCCGGAGCCCCCCATCCCACCTACCTTCCCGCCCTCCTCCCAATCTGTCTCCCCACCCTCCCTACCATCCCATGACGACTAACACCCCAACAGACGGCGTCGACGTGACAGCCAAAGCAATCACGCACCGCATCGCCAAACTCCGCACCGCCATAAACGAAGAAGTCGATCCGAAAGCTACTCCGCTTGGCAAGCCGGTCATCAAGCATCGCAAGGTCAATGGCGTGGGGGAGAAGCGCCCGGCGCCGAAGGAGGAGGTGAAGGCTAAGGCGGTGGTTGATGATGGGTATGTCTTACTTCTCATTCTCTTCTACGTTTCCATCTCGATCGACGAAATATGATTACAATCCGGGCCAAAAGGCGGAACGAACGGCATAGAAGAGGGAAGCAGTAAACGAGCGGAGAGGAGGGAAGGCGGTATGCATAAGAGGCTCAAGAAAGCTAACTCCCCCTCCCCAGCGATTTCTTCGACCCCAAGCCCTCCGACGCCGAAGACGAGCAGCCCCCCGCTAAGAAAGCGAAGACCACCAAGAAACCTGCCGCCAAGGCCCCCAAGAGCAAGACCGTTATCAAGAGCGAGGATGAGGACGAGGAGGGTGGCGACGCCATCTAATCCCCTCCTTCACACCACTGTTGCTGGCTGGAGTGGGCTGGGATGGGCTTTCGTGGGTTGTGGACGGGCAGGCGGTTGGTTTCATCGTGGTTGGTTGGTTGGCTGATAGTGGGGGGTGGCAGCTTTAGGGGCGATTTGATGGATGCTGAGGGGAGGGGGAGAGGATAGTGGATAGTTGATAGCTTTGAATGGAAAAATCGTGTTGACCTATCTGTCATGCTTCCTAGCATGGGTGATGCTGCTTGTTGGGTGTGTGAGGAGAGTGCTGTTGGCGGTCACGCAGAGTATCTCTGCGTGATAGTAAGGATTTTTGAGGGGTTTTGAGATATAGTTTGTTTGGTGGTTGGGTGGGAGTTGGCACGAACGAGGACTTTGTTGGTGGCGATGGGTATTATTGGGGAAGAGGTGGCTCTTGGGGGGAAGAGAGTGGGATGGTTGGCAGCTACTAAGAGAGTGTCGCTACTTCTTAATTTACTTAGTTTCAAGCAGAGTGGTAATGGGAGCGATGAAGACGCCGCTATCTCGAAGATGTTATGTGTAAAGGTTGCCCGTACGTAATGAGAAACGCCCCTCTTAAGCTATTGGGAGTAGTGGGCGATGTCTGAATTAGAGATAGTTTATCGAGGGTAAGTACGTTTTGGTTGGAGGAAGAGGCCTGAGAGCGTTGTTGGAAGCTAAAGAGAATGATAGCTGGACGTGAGGAACCGATATCTAGGTCGCGATCGCAATGCTATGGCAAAGAGTTGCATGCGATAGACTCTACGTGAATGCTTTGAAATTGGATTGAAGAACGGGTAGAAATGTGTAAAGGTAGTAGTGTTTAGAAAAGGTGGTGGAGTGTCACGAGTCTACTATGGAAGCGCAGGGATTCTAGGGGAGATCGTTGGGGTTTAGAATAGAGGTAAGAGACCTTATTGTCTACCATAAGTATTATTTGAGCCAAACCTTGGCGAGACATACACAATTGGGGCTACTTTTTCAACAGCAGCGAATATCAAGCACCCAAAGAGAATGGGTCCACACACCTGCATACCTGTGCCGAAATAGATAGTATCGTCTCCGTAGCGCGACTCAAGAGTCCTTCAAGGTCAAATCAGCCAAAGCATGGCATCCCCAAGCTGAACATTCTTCCGTTCTTCCCGACGCAAAGGAGCCGAGCTGATCTTATCACGCCAAGGGTGTCCCAGCTTTGTATTTATAGGAAGGCGGACTCACCAGTCTTCCATACTGTCCAACCCCTTACATCCAAGTTGGCCAGTCCTCGCTGAAGATGCATTCGTCCAACGGCTTCCGTGGCGTACGCAACGGGAAATTGGGATCTTCAAGCTCCCTTTCCACTCTAAGAAGGATCTCAAGACTAGTTGGCCTTCTTATAGGATCCCTAGCGAAGGCGAGGTGCATGGCCTCCGCTAGCTTATACGAATAGCTGGTGAAATAAGTATAGGGCTGACGAGCTTCCGGTTGACGATTCCACCAAGTTTGATTGGCAGAATTGTTTTCCAGGTGGTCCGGCAGCGGCGCAACTGGGGATTGGCCTTGAGCGGCCAGGGCATGCACTACTGCACCAACGGACCAAACGTCTGATTTGGTGCTGTGGAAGGGAGTTTCTGGAGGTTGCCATATGTCCGTACCAACATGCCAGCCATCGTGCTCTAGAACAGAAAGACCAAAGTCAGCCAGAACAATAGAGGGGTATGGGTGCTCGCGATCGTTTCCCGATACTTGATGACCACGGAGCGGTAAGCGCAGAAGGATATTCTCAGGTTTAATATCGCGATGTATGATCGGACGGAAGGAGCGAGATTTCTCGCAAGGACTCATGGAGTGCCTGTCGTATCCAAAACTGGAAGAGTTCATTAGCACAATCATTGATGAGTGGGAAGGCAAGAGACTTACTGTAGATATGCCAGCGCCTCTAGGCACTGCAAGTACACGTGCCATATGAATGCTTCTGGAACATCTTTCTCGATCGAGAGGTATTTGTGAATAAAGCATTCGAGATCACCGCCCGAGTAATACTCGTAGTAGAGGTCTAGCGTTCCTGGGACCTCGTTATGGCAGAGAAGGTTGATTATACGCTCGTTTTTGGGTAGCATATCGCGTAGTATCCTGACCTCTCTGGGCGTATCATCTCCGGGGTCGAAGTATTGTCTCTCTCGAGGATTGAGTACCGTTTTGCGGACGACCAGCACTCCATTGCACGTTATTAAATTGCAGTCGCCCTCGCCGCCTTTTGCTAGAAATTGAATAGTCTCGCATTGCGCGTCCTTCGGATCTTGGCTATCGTGGGAAGCTATGGAACCGACCATTCCAAACGAAGCGATGTAGAGCGATGATAGTATACTAGAGGAAGTCGGGGCCCCACGACGAAAGGACTCGACAGGTCTGGCCAAATCACGGGTCTTGGATTGGGCCTCCATTTTTCGGACGGTAATATAATTTCTGGCAGATGGCATAGACTGTTTACCGAGATGAGTGACTTGAGTCAAGGCGCTATGAGATCTGCACTACCGGAGTGCGTGTAGTGAAGAAAGGACGAGGCTGATCGAAGAACTCAGGGGATATTTAAGAATGGGCTTGAGTTATTAAAGATTTGTATGCTGCAGAAGACAAAGAAAACCAGTAACAATAACATTCGAAGCAAGAAAGAAGCCAGGCACTGAATGATCGTCAACAAACCTATTGTCTAGGGGTCAAGGTTCTTTGTAATGGAAACCATTGTGAGGATTTCCCTGTCTCGAGGACTGCCCCGTGCGTCAATGCTTTCTATACGTCTTATCAGCTCTTTGAAGCTCAAGGCTAGTACCCAGAGTGCATTGATGCGAGAGTTCGACGAGTATGTCAATGGAATACTGTGCTGAATTGTTATGAGCTCCTGCGAGGGTCTACAGTAGACCTTTTGTGGGTATTGAAAGCCACTTATAACATTGTCACAAAACTCCAGCCAGTGGACGTGACCACCAGCTATCGGTCAATGAATATTGTAGAGGCTCAAATCCCGATTCTGCAGCGTATTTTCTTGACCGTCAACGATGGTCTAACCCTCTGCGTTAGTCTTTTGGGCCGGAACGGCGCTGATCGTCTTGGTCAAGGATTAGATGCTCCAGCCCAGCTCACGTACTTTTATGTTGAGTCATCCGTGCGTATTTGATATCGATAGAGCCTAAGGTAGTAGATATCCTAGCGCTCGGAAGTTACTAACTTCAAGGGTAGATTAAACCGTGGGCCTGTTGCTTCGCATTTTGGATTCGCGACTTGACGAAATGGCGATGAAATGAAAGACTAGAGACAGCCTGTCGCCAGAGCTGCAAAGTGATTGAACGTCAAAGCGTCAACCAGACATTAGCAACATGTAGCAAGAGAAGTGATGCGGAATAGAAGGGAACTGGACGAAGCATCATGCGACACGCGCACACATCTGGAATGGTCAAAGAGTGACTGATGCTTAACGCAGAGTCTTTCGATACAAGCAACCAAGGAGAACATGGTATACATAAAGAGAAGCGGGACGCCTGTAAGGTCATCAAAGGATGCCAGATCGTATGGTGGTAAAGCCGGATGCCAGACTAACGGGGCTACACTGGCATCTTAACAGGCTGACTACAATAATCAAGCACCGAAATTGCTTTTGTATTGACGTAAAATTCTCAACAACCTCACAAGATATATATTCCTCAATGGACATAAGATCAAGCTGGCTTGGGTGTGCTCAAAAAGATGAAAGCTTGGCGCTCGGTGAAAGGTTTTGCCGGCCGTCGTCTGTGCAGTACTTTTACCCGACGACTTCCATTGAATCATGACTTCGAGAGCGCGCACTAAATGTCTTCGCGTCGAGATTCAAGAATTCCTGGGATGTCACATTGGAGGCCAGCTTACCTCCCTATTCAGAGAACGATGTAGCCATAAGAACCCCGGAAAACACTCCCTGGCATAGGACTTAGGTTATTAACGTGCCCTGAAAATTCAAGAAGGTTTTATCGTCCGCAGATCAAGCATCTGGTGTCAGCGTCTTGTACGAGTAGATGTCACAGCCGCACTACTGCTGTTGCTTTAAGACACTTTCTTGAAGCGAGATGACGTCGTTCTGAGGTAGATTTGCCCCAACGCGACTTCCCATGGTCAAGGTTTCCGTAGGGATCTCTATTTGAACATTGTTGTCAATGAACCGATGTCGAGCCATCCTGGCCTCTTCTCCTGCACGTCTTCACGCAGATTCCTCTAGACTATCCTTGATCGCCATGGCCTCGCCAAAGACCTCTTTGTTCCTAGAGTGTCCCAGGGTCTAAGCAAATTCCCAAGGTCTCCGACTACTCTAGCATTTTGCAGACCCCGAACCTGCAGCCTCCGACAGCCGCTCAGAAGCGGATCTGTGAGGTCAGATCACTCACCATTGAAGTGTCAGACAGTCAAGGCGGCGCCGTGCCAGCTCTTCTTCACATACCTTAGAATTGGACGAGACAGTGAGGGCCGCCAAGAGAAGAGTGCTGCTATAATTCTCTCGGGGGCTGGCGGAGAAGCAGGCGTTCTGTCGCCGACATGTCTTTCTGTTACAAAGAAGCTAGCAAGCTTGGACAATGGCATATCGGTCATGCGGCTAGGATACCGCTATCCCACCCGGAATAAACACCGGGTTAAAGGTATACAAGCAGCAACGAACCTCTTAGAAAACGATTTTGCGGCATCTTACTACGTCTTGGTTGGATAGTTTTTGGCGGGGCTCCTGGTTTCACTGTCGGCGGCAACGACAGCCGAGTTGTTGGCTGCGCAACCGTAGCAAGCCAAGCGGCTAGCATCGAAGGCATCAGCACATTGACTCCCACGCCGCTACTCCTGCCACACGGTACAAGAGACAGAGTATTCAACCCCGCATGCTCGCAGCGTTTGTACAAAGACTACGATAGCAAGGGAGAAAGGACCCTTCGGCTCTTTGAAAAAGATGGTGTATCTCTGGTCCTTTTCGATACAAGCTTCGTGAGGTCACAAGGAATCAGGTAGGGGCGTCTCTTGAGATTGTTGGATTTGGCAAGATACTTGAGGATGCGTTTCTATCCATGTCTTATGATGTGCTCGTCCAGAATGAGGAAGGTTCGATAGCATTACCACCCTGCGTCCACTTCGAATCTGGACTCTGCCATCAAAGTAATTAAATCCCGACCGTCTAAGCAGGAAAGTTCGAAGGACGTTTCAGTATCCATCCAGCTGTATCGGACTTCTACTAGGAAAGCTGGCCGAGAGTACGATGTTACATTCAGGGCTCGACATCGTCCTTCGTGAGCGTCCAAGTTCACGAGCATTGAGCGCCAAAGAATCGCTAGTCTACTCCAAACCACATTTCAACCGGCGAAATCACCATGGAGCCTCGATCTATCCCATCTTCAAAAACCGAGACTCTATTCATCTTCTGTGAACTCGGAACATTGGATTTGTATTCCCTTACCCATTCATCTGTCCTGAATTATCCATCTATCTTCTTCACCCATACTTTCATCCTTCATCCTTCCATCTCATACATATTTCACCGTCTATCGTAACTCATACTTCACCACCTAGCTTCATTATTCATAGTCTACGAAGCTACAGCAGATGAAGCTTCAGTCCAATCCAATTCATCCCTAGCGTGATCCGGCGCGTCGTCTTCGCAAACGTATTTATACCCCGATCGCCTCCCTCCAACCTAAACATCATCAGCTCCTCGTTTACAACATTTGTGCATGCTTTGCTTTTCCAATCATACATCCATCTTGATACTACCTGCAACTCCACTACTGTTCCACAGACCTACTCTTGTCAACTTTTCCTTGCAACCACCTTAGTCCATCCATACTGCAAGACTGCAAAACCAAGATCGAGACGAAAGATACAACTTCCCGTTATTACAAGCAACATGGGAAACGCACGCGTGGTACGTACGGCCTCTTCTTCCCAGCTGCATTTCCTCTCTCCTCATCGCATCATATCTCTCATCTGCACACCTATCACCATTTCACAATCGCATCCCTTATTCATCTTCCCCTTCGCCAGCACCTATACCTAGCACCAGACCAAGAACTACCCCCATATTCATCCACGATTCCCCCCTTCTCACCACCATCACACTTGAGCTCCCCTCTTCTCGCACCGCACCCCCCTCTCCCTATTTCCTCACCTCCTCAAGATCCACCACTAACATCCCTTCACAGACTTGGAGCGCGGAAAATGATAGGATCGTGAGCCTCCCCTCTGGCCATCAACACCACAACCTCCCTGCCTCCCTCCTTACTGACACCTCCCACACTCAGCTCTTGATCAAGATTATGAACCCCATAACGAAGGACATTGACTTCGCCGGTCTCTCCACCCTCTTTGAGCGTTCGTCTCTTTCCTTCCCTCCTCTCCGTCTCCCCTCCCCCTCTCTCTCCACTCTCGGCCCCTCCTCACTCCTTCCCTTCCCCTCGCCTCAACTTCCCCCCCCTGTTCCCCCCGACTCCGAATTAACCCCTCTCCCCCAGACGCGACCCCCAAGGCCATAGAGGAGCGCATCGGAAAGCTCCGCCGCGAGGGGAAGAACACCCTCTCTACCTCTAGCAACTCCACCTCTACCTCCACCTCCAACACCTCCACCGCCAGCGGTACAATTCCTAATGGCAAGGCGAAGCCCAAGGCGAAGAGCGGCGTTGTGGCGAAGAGCAGCAATGTGGGTGAGATTGGGGGAGTAGGGAAGGGGAAGGGGAAGGGAATGGCCAAGGGGTTGGGAACGGTGGGGGGGAGAAAGCGGAAGCGGGATGCTGTGGAGGATAGTGAGGAGGAGGTGGGGAGTGGTGCTGAGGGGGAGGGAGACAAGGTTAGGGGTGGGAAGAAAGTGAAGGGGGAGGTTGAGGAGGAGGTGATGGGGGAAGTTAAGGAAGGGGAAGGAGAAGGGGGGATGGATGGTGAAGTTAAGGTTGAAGAGAAGGATGGCGAGGGGGATGGTGAGGCTGAGGAGAAGGAGGGTGATCTTTAAGAGAGACGATATGGTGGGATGTTCTCTGGCGGAAAGTCTTTGAGGAGAGAAATGGCGTTAGGAGATGGATCTCTCAGCTCTAAGGGGAGATGTGGAGCGCCTTCAAGCTGCGAAGGCACATGGGAGAAAAGCCCTGTATCATTCAGTGAAAGCATACCTTCGGCTTTAAAAGCTGCCCATTATGCCAATGCTTCCTGTCAAACACCACGCTATGCACCAAATTGCTGAAGCCAGATGGACTACTTCGCATCTCTCAATGTCCGCCCACCACCCAATTTAGACCCGCCTCCACTATCAGCGTCCTTCACCTTTTCCTTCTCCTCAGGCTTCTCGACCTCTCCTCTCCTCTTCGTCCCACTCCTCAGCGTCTGTCCCTGCCCTTGGAATCTCGGCTTCGTCTCATCTTGATCCTCCACGCTCTGCTCCCCCCGCTTCTTCACCTGCTTATGCTCATACCCAAAGAAGAGCTTTCCCGGCGGCAGTCTCAGCGGCTGCGGCCCATTTGTCCTCCTCACGGTTGTCGGCGGCGGATTCGTCGACGCCCCCGCAACAGGCGTCGAAGCCTTGGGCGTTGGTGCCTTGCCTCCCTTGAGTCTCTGCCCACCAATCAAGAAATTCGAGGACACAGCCTTAGCGCCCGCTGCAGCACTCGTCGACGCCGGCGCAATAGCCGCATAATTAATCGCCTGCGCCATCGTCCCCGCATTATGCAGCGTCCCTCCACCCACACTCCCCACTCCGCCTCTTGGGGTACTCGTCCCGCTCACGCGCTTCGGCTCCTCGTACCCCACCGGCGCTGCGAAATCGACCTCGAGATCCGTCTCCAGCACGCTGACTGCGTTCTTAGTGCCTTCACCGCCGGGTTTCGTTTCGAGGACCGCCATCTCGTAGATTTGGTCGTTGTAGGCGAAGGTGAAGATGTCGCCTTTGGTGAGGCAGGAGAAGTTGCGGAAGGCTTGCTCGAGGACGGCTTTGGGGTCGGAGATGTCGAGGAAGGAGGTGGATTGCGCTTGGAGCTTGATGAAGGTGCCGGAGGGGAGGTCGGTGGATTTGATTTGGAGGAGGTCACCGGGGTCGAGGGAGAGGGTTTGCATTATCTGGGACTGAGGTATCAGTTGGAGGTCTCTAGTGTAGGCAAGGATATGGTGCGGATACCCACCCAGTACGGTAAATATATCTTGCCCTCCTCCGCAATGAATTCCAGTACACCGGTATGCGTCATTTTCTCTTTGTTGCCGTTGATGAGCTCGAACAGCATGGGGTATGTGATATGTAGTCGTGTGAGCTTGTCGAGAGCACTTGGTGGCATGAAGACTTTCCCGCCGTGGTTGACGCTCTCGCGTTCGGGGCCAGGCAGCATGACCACGGGGTAGCAGCGGTAGTACTCGTCGAAGCGGGCGGAGGCTCCGCCGGCCATACGGCGCAACATAGAGGGTGGATACATGCCGTTCATCATGTCGTCGTCATCGGGGAAACCGGAGCGGAACTGAGGTTGTCAGTGAGTGCTGATTAGGCAGATATTGTCGGGGATTGATGCTTACCATGATGATGCGAGGAAGGAAGGAGCTTTTGGGAGTTTCACCCTTATGAATGGAAGCTTCGACCTGTAGCGTGGTTTAAAAATCTAAACCAGATGATGGACTTCAATCAGATACTAGAGGACAGCCTCGAGGTGGATAGCAGATGCGGATGTTCAAGAGTGTAGATGTACTAGTACATGGAAGCTTCATCTAGTGACGTTGCTTCGCGGCTTCAATTCCGCCCCTCTACACTCATGTAGATATCTCTTCAAATCACATCTACAACACATCCAAGCTCTAAATCTACTTCATTTGATGTGCTGACTCTGTTCCCATCCCATGTCCCAAAAATTCATCGTCTAAGCATCTTATACCCCACATGTCCACCCGCCGCCCAGCTCCCCGCCCCAAGCGCGGCGGCGAGGAATTCGCCCGCACCCACTACCTCGACGACGACGGCCCCTCCTCCAAGAAAATTCGCTTCGACACCCGCAACCCCTCAGCTCTAGCGCCCGACGCCCCCGAAGAAGACGCCATACTCGAAGCCGACGAGATCGGCAAGCGCGGGCAACATGCGAAGCGCAATGCAGTCAACATCGATGGCTACGACTCCGACAGCTCGAACGAAGGTTTCGACGCACGGGCTGCGACGAAAGCGAAAGAAGCGGAGAAGAACGGGAAGGTAGGGCCGGAGTCCAAGGATGAGGAGCAGGGTGATATGTTTGCGGACTTGGACGAGAATTTCAAGGATGGAGATGAGGATGAGGAAGTTCGTGGAGAGGGAAAGAAGCAGAGGAAGAATGTGAGGTTCTTGGAGGAGGATGAGATTGAGGGGCAGGTGGCTTCGAGTAAAGGTGGGGGCCATGTCAGTGCGGACTTCTCGATGTCTCGTGGAGGACTTGGTGGGCCGAATGCTATACTGCGAAGCAAGGATGGTGGTCACGAGAGTAGTAGCGAAAGTGACGTAGACGATGAGGAAAGAGCAGAGCTGGGAGATGTAGACGAGGAACTTGGCGCAGGGAGCAAGAAGGAACATGCACCAAAGCTGGATGCATTCAATATGAAATCAGAGCAAGAAGAGGGAAGATTCGACGCGCAGGGAAATTTTGTACGGAAAGCAGCAGACTCGGACGCAGTATTTGATTCGTGGCTTGAGGGGGTCTCGAAGAAAGACATGAAGAAAGCCAAGGACGCCGCGGACAAAAGAGATGAAGAGCGACGGCAGCTAGCTATCCAAAACGACGCGATGCTTACAAGGGAGATTCTCAGCGGGCTGTTACCACATCTGGAGCGAGGGGAGACTGTCCTTGAAGCTCTCGCTAGACTCGGCCGGGGCAAAGCAAAGAAGAAACCGAAATGGCAGAACAAGACCAAGGCGAAGAGGAATGGTGCAGAAGCTATGGACGTGGAAGAGCCTGAAGATCCTGCCGAAACACGACGGAGGGAAGCCGTCGAAGCAATTACCAATGCAGCAAACCAGCTACTCACTCGAGGCCAGGCGGAAGTGTACGATGCGGAGAAAGAAGCTCTCATGCGGCAGTTTCACCGCGAGACTGGAGAGGATTGGGTCGATTCGTCACAGAACGAGGATGCTGGAAACGATACAGAAGGCACGAAGCACTGGGAGTATCGGTGGTCGGACGCTAGAGACGGTGGAGAAGCGCATGGGCCGTATGATGGTTCTTTGATGGTTTCTTGGAACGATGCTGGGTACTTCGGTGACGGCGTTGAGTTCAGGCGGATTGGTGAGAATAGCGAGTGGAGTAGGTCTGCTGATTTCGTATGATACCCCATGCATCAATGATGCCTTTCGCAGTGTTGACTCATCTCTTCAACCTTATTTATACAGTCTATTGGCGTGGGAGCGGAAATCCCGGAAGTCCAGCTGCTTACTGCTGTAATATGAAAAATTTACAGAGAAGAGATATCGTGCACCAGCCGCTCGTCTGCTCACTTCAGCAATTCCCATCGATAGTCCAACCTTCTACCCGTTTCCTCTCCTGTCCATACATCTCCCCTGGCCACCATCCTCAAAGGCCAACGCTACCTCCATCTCCCTCTTCCCGAGCCTCCCCAGAAGCCAATCCGTCAGATTCACAACCCTGCTTGCCCTATCCCAGCTTCCCCCTTCCTCCGCATGCTCAATGGTATGGCTTATCACCCTCCCCTCCTCATCGAACTCAAATATGAAAATCCCTTGAAACTCCTCCCGATCACTAACATCGCCGCCCAGCCACTCCGTGATTTTGTCTACCTGCTCGCCTGCCCCTATGCCCCTATAGAAAGCATCCATACCCTTCCCTTTCGTTTTACCGCAGGTCTTCCAGCGAACGATGAGCCGCTCGGAGCCCGGAGGTGAGGGGTAAGAGAGAGAGCTGGACAGGGAGGGGCCGTATTTGACCATGCGCTCGGAGAGGATGATGAGTTTCACGTTGCCGACGATGGGGACGCGGCGCCAGGCTATGGGGGAGGTCCAGAGGGCGGCGTGGTAGGCGACGCGGCCAGAGACGGTGGGGAGATGGGGATGGGTGGAGGGAAAGAGGTGGAGGGTTATGTGGGGGGAAAGTATTTCAGTGGGGAGGGGAGAAGCGAGGAGGGTGGGGAGGCGGGATTGGAGAGTTTGGAGGGCTAGAGATTAATAGTCAGCCTATGAGTCTAGAAGGACTGGAGAACAGGGAGGGAAGCTAGATATGCGGAGGATCATAGGACTTGCTTTTGCCGAGCTTGAGTGTTCGCTCATCCGGGGGTTGATGCGAAGGGCCGTTGCCGTTGTCGAAAGACGCTCGCCCGGCCGGACCAGAGCTGGTGAACCATATCTGCGGGAAGATCTCGCGGTCTGAGCGGACTTGTGCCAGGCATCGGCGCTGTACGCCGGCTTGGTGGTTTATGGGAATGCAGATCTTGCGAGATGCAAGCACTGATGCAGAACAATCAGAGCGGAACCGACTTGGGCCTCTGAGCTTCCTCATCGACTGAGATATTGTGGAATCAAACTATGAGGCTCTGTAGGCGTGTATTTCTTCACGAACAAAATAGCTTGCTGCCCTACATAATCGCCGAACAGTCATGAATATTCGACTTTGTGACGTCATAAGCGCTTTGTTGATTTCTTCCGTGTCTTCTCATGACCTGTTGTTCAATGGAGACATACCTCGCTAGAGGCATCCCGAGCATGAAGCTTCATTACTTTGGTTAATACATTTCCACGATATTTTATAGCAATCTTTATCAATTAGTCGCGTGGAACACGACTGTGATTTATGCCACGAGGCTGAAGATGCAGAACTGCATGCACTGCGCCTAGCCTTTTGAATGCCTGCTTATTTCTCCGGACTAATGAAGGTAAATATTCTGTAGCTGAGAACAAAATCTACCCATTTCTTAAATATGTGCTCTCTCTCAATGTTCTTAGCCTTGGACCATCTCTTCATTATAAGGATGCGATTTTCCGTATAGGCTAAACTCCTTCTTCATCATGAGCTTTGGTTTCAGTGTCAGTGATCTTGTTCTTTCTGTACAGCTTGCGCACAATTTATGGCAGGAGGCCCGTGACGCTCCTGGCGACTTTCGAGCCGTATCTGCTGAAGTGGCCAGCCTCAAGCTTGTTTTCCAAGAGGTGCAAGAAACAGTCATTGGCCGAGACATCGAGCAGTCGAAGCAAGCGGAACTAGAACAATTAATGAATGGGTGCAACAGTGTACTTCTAGAGCTTCAGACGCTACTCCACAAGTACAAGCGTCTGGGGACTCAGAGCAGGAGAACGTGGGACAGACTCCGATGGGGCAAAGAGCCCGTCGAGAAGATTAGACTGCGTCTAGTCTCACACGTCAGTCTGCTCACCTCCTTTCGCGCTGGGCTACTGGGGTAAAGACTTTCCCAGAGAACGCCTCACATGTGATGGGCCTTGCTAATCCATTTCGTAGCGGAAGCCTAGCCCGTATCGAAAAGCTGCTGGAGCAGCTTACATTCGAACATCGAGCCGGCATGCGAGAGCAATCAGTTATATCGGCGCATTCGATCCAGTCTGCCCAAGAAGGAAACGACGCTGTGTGGCGCCAAATTGGCAGAGAGCTCGAAGATGTTGGGATCACTCAAGTCATGATTCGGGAACACAAAGATTTCATCATTAGACGGATCAAAAGTGCGCTGCAGAGCGATCGCTTTGATGAGGGCTCGCCGGTGTCAAATTCATACTGCGATACAGATTCATTAGGACCTAATTTAGAGCTATCAGGATCTCACATCAGCGCCGGCGATCAGATCGATGCTTCTGATTTTGGAGCAGACTATGGTGGAGGGATTGAAAGCGCTGACAGCATTGAGAGCTGGACAGCTGACGCCTCCATGTATGAGCTTGGCAACCTCGTCGAGATCCAGCAGACGGATTCAGTACAGGTGCATATAGAACAATTACCGAACCAGGATCGATTGAGAAATCTGGCGTGGGAGATAACGGCCAAGAATTTGAAGCGCTAGGAGGAGAAACAGGCACGGTAAGCCGGTCGTTCTGCACTCTTGGTCCTATGCTGGGGGCTAACAGCTCACCGTAGGCTACTAGTAAGTCTGCGAGCTATGAGAGAGCTATTGGCACTCGAACGTAGAACTCGCATCATTGTACCTGACGTCTATTGGAACATTTACGTTCAAGAGCACATCCGGGAGATCACCAACTCAGCGGTGGCGAAATAATTGTGGCCAAAGAGGATTAGATGAATCCCTCCAGCGCCTGCAGACGCACAGCTGCGTGATCGTGAGGTACGGGATAACTGCTGAGAAGAATTAAGGGGACCACACGGTCTTCGTTTCCTAATCTGCCACATGTCAAAAAGCGTCTCCTCCACTCTCCAGCGAAAACCAATGGTTCCCATACTACCGGAGTACTGTCCTGCACCAGCGAAGAATTTTTCTCATGTTCGAAGCAAACACACAGAATTTAATCTTAGACTATCAGACCAAGACTCTGCTCTTCTGACCAAATACCATGCATAGCCTGAATCTCACTGGCATGGCATTCTGACCGGCAACCTAAGCTCCAGTAGAACCGGGGAACTACAGAATTGTTCAGGATCATCAACTGTTCTACCAATATTTGCCTCCCCACTGATACCCTTGGAAGGCCTTCATCGACACCAAGAGAACATTCCACGTTTCATGTCTAAGATGCTTTTGTGCCAAGACGCAGTATCATAACTACATACTGCCGCCGACGGTGACGTTTTCCTGGCGAACCAAGTTATCAGCTGTCCCGAAAGAGAAGGGTAGTAAAGCGGTTTAGCAGAACTACCCACTCGGTGCCTGCACCTCAACCATCTATGGAACACTGTCTTGTGATAACGCGATTTCAGACTTTCACGGTCGACTTCTACCAACTATAGACCGCCGATATTGATGTCAATGCGCTTTTATCATATATTCGCCTTGCTTCGATACCTTCATATGATCGTTGTGTGCATCCGCACGAGGTCCTTGAGCCTTAAGAAGAGAAGAAACGAAGGACGTCGACTGAGATACTGATTTTGTTGACTGGAGAACGGTTTTTCTTCGTGAGATGCACGAGATGTGCTGGGCTCGACATGCGATGCAAATTGCGAGATGGTTTCGACACCCACGTAGCAAGCAAACCATAAGCCGAAATTAGAGTTATGGACATACCTTATTGGGAGTAGGCTAGGAGGTCTGGCAGGTAAGAGTAACGAGGGATATCACGGACATTCAACAGTGCAGAGATAGCGCAAAACGAGGATAGACAATAGCCATCGTACCAAGCATCACCTACGCCATCGAATCGTGATCAAGTAGCAAACATGTGCGCGCATCAGGGGAATGCTTTGAGAAACGCCTTGTAGTGGTAACGGGACCGCCACATCGCCCAAATAGAAGGGGACAAAACCGTAATTCCAGCCATAAAATACTGCCATAGGAGACCCGTCCTAACAGCATTTACCACCTGGCTTGCCTGAGGGATCTTGCGTCTTGGTAAGCTCAATGGGTTTGCGTTCGCCGATGGGTGCTTGGGCTGAGTCGCCGTTGTCGAGCGCCTTGCTTGAGACTATGCGGTAGATTTCTGCACAGGTGTATTAGCGTTACATAAGCCTCGTAGTCGGCGTAGAGGAAGTTACCCGTCAGGATATTCTGGAAGGCCAGCTCGACGTTGCTCGCATCCAACGCGGAAGTCTCGATGAACGATAGGTTATTGTCACCTATTCCCCATCAGCAACCACTCCCCTAAAGCGCACCCCAAATACACCACTCACTAGCAAACTGCTTCGCCTCCTCCGTCGGCACCGCCCTCAAATGCCTCAAATCGCTCTTATTCCCCACCAGCATAATCACAATATTCGCATCCGCATGGTCCCTCAGCTCCTTCAACCACCGCTGCACATTCTCGTACGTCTGATGCTTGCTAATATCGTACACCAGCAGCGCGCCCACGGCTCCGCGGTAGTAGGCCGACGTGATGGCGCGGTAGCGTTCCTGGCCCGCCGTGTCCCAGATCTGGGCTTTGATGGTTTTGGCATCGACCTGGATGGAGCGGGTGGCGAACTCGACGCCGATGGTGGATTTGCTGTCGAGGTTGAATTCGTTGCGGGTGAAGCGGGAGAGCAAGTTGGATTTCCCAACGCCGGAGTCTCCGATTAGGACCACTGAGGTGGGGGGTTAGTTTGGGGGGAGGATGGGCGGTCTTGGGGTAGTACCTTTAAAGAGGAACTGCGAGGCAGGGCGTTAGCGAATGACAAGGTGCAATACAGCAAGGGCCAAACCCACATCATACTCGTCATTTGCCATGGTTTAGAAAAGGAATGGAGAAGGGGAGGTGGTTTCTTTGATAACGACGTAGGCTCCCAGACTCGCTCGGTCACCTTCGTTTGAGCTACTCTTAATTAACTATGCGTATGACAGATCAGGCTGATGACGGCTGTTGGAAGTAAGTACCGAGCGTTTCCTTCGATGTTGCCTGGAAATAAAATTCTTTCGATATTGAGGGAGCTTCTCTTCCAGGGACGACCGAGTACAACGGCTGAAGATCATCATTAGCCGGTTTCGGACTAGCCTAAATTGATCGGTCGAAGGCGCCTTCTTAGAAGGTACTTTCGCGACTTCACGCGTTCACGACCCAAGGCAATAGCAATGCCAGCTAGATTCACTGCCTGCTGTCTACATCTGTGCCTAAAACGCTCAAGTGGAGATGTTGCCCTTGTTCATCAGTAATGAATTGAAGTCATTCTAGTATTTGCTTTCATGATCCGACCTTGAGGATTCAAGCTTTCTCCACGAATTCAGGTTCAGACGAATAGACTGGCCATGAATGACTTGTAAAAGCAACCCCTCATCCTCAAAGTAATAACGCATCCATATGCCTCTTCCTGCACATCTACAAGGCGTGTTCTTGCTCAGGCAACAGCTTGGAATCGTGCATGATATGCGGTGTGTGAGCTCAGCATAAATGTTGAGAAGGCCATCTTACTTAAGTCAAATTTGCACTTCGTTGAGGTGGGAGACGTCTCTTGCCTGACATACAATCCAAAAGTCTCTTTGTTGCCATCTCCTTAGCAAGCCATTGCCGACTACTTGTTGTCAAATATACGTTCCTTCAACTTCAACAATTTGATACTTTAGAAGTCGAACTTGCTTGGCCATGGCCAGAGCTGCAGACCTAGGCTCTCGCGAAACGAGCGAAGATGAATGTAACGACGATAGCATTTCCATTACCTCCAGTGCTGTCAGCGAAGAACGGGAGACCTATGTGCTAGAAGGGATCTGGGCTGAGCGCAACAATGACGGTGTCATGGAATACCTTGTTAAATGGGATGGTTATCCTGAAGTACGTAATACCTGGGAGACTCGTGAGAGTTTCCAAGATGAAGAAGATAAGACTTTCAAAGACTGGGAAGAGCAAAAGATGCGTATTAGTCGAAGCTACATCAAACCTTTCGACGTTGAAGCATTCGAGGACAGGTGGCATGAATGGCAGGAAGCTACACAGAAGCGAAAGATGCATCGACGTAACAAGAGAATACGTATGGGGTTGCCTGTCGCTCCATTAGAAATCGAATCCGATGAGGGCGAAGACACTGCCAGCAAAGAGAGTTTGGAAGAATCGGTATCCGACGATGAACGACCGACCAAGCGTAAGAAACGGCTGCAACGGCAGACCAAGGAGGTCTCTTCTCTGTCGGAAAATGATGCTATGAATGTAGAGAGCTCCCCAGAACCTACCGCGCCGGCACCTCGTCCGTGGAATTCTACACAACAGAGTGCTCTGATTAACGGACTTGAGCGCCTGAAAGGCCCCCAATGGACTAATATATTGTCGATGCATCATTCAATTCTCAAGGAATTCACGGCCTCGGATCTTGAGAACCAAGCTCGCGTCGTCAAGAATCAATTCAAAGAAAGCGGTAGAGCAATCCCTCTATATCTGCAATCTATTCCGGACAAGCCTTTATCGAAGACAGTTATGAGGGCAAAGAACAAAACGGGCAAGAGCAGTCGGACCCAGTCTAGAGAGCAAAGCATTGCAAAGAAGACTAGTGACGACAACACAGACACATCTGTCGATTCATTCATGGAAAATCTCAGAAAGAAGAATCGGACAGCTTCAATTAAAAGAGCAAACAAAGCTTCGTCTGCCGCCAGAGGAACCGATCAACAGACCAGGCAACAGGCAAAATCTAAAGCACAGGAACCGGCAAAGAAAGACAAAACCAAGGTAGTGAATGGAGCGCCATCGATATCAGTCAGCAAGCCGACGTCTGCTACTCCGCTTGCGCAGATATTGGATGCTCGAGTAGCAACCCCGCAAGGCACGGCGAAAGCACCGTTGTCAGCAGCGTCAAGGCCGAGGCCAGCCCCGGGTAGAGCACCCACCGCAGTTCCGCGGGGCGGCATAGGAAGAGGTCCTCGGCGACCGAAACCATTGATGAAGAGAAGCTCCTATATGCCAAAGACGCCGGTCACTGGGAATCTTCTGAGTAATTGGGATAAGGGAAAGGTTCGTGGCAACTCGGGCCTGGCCTTGAAGCACTCGGCTCGTAACATCGACGGGCCAACGAAAGCCTACGACAAGCACTCCGTTCGCAGGAGAACTGTCATGAAAGGTCGCACAGAGCCAATGCCTGATGTGACTAGTTTGCATTTCATCGACCCGAAGGATGGAAAAGCTGTGAAGGAGCCTGTTCGCCGACCAAGTGAAGGGACCAGTAAGACCGCGTATCAGATGATACAAGATAGCTTGAAAGAGGCTCCACAAGACACGACAACCAGTAACAACGGGTCGTGGATGGATACGATGGACAATGAAATCACGGTTGAGCCGTCAATGGTTGCACAAGTACAGCCGGATCAGGCGCCGAAGCAGGCACCACAAGCACCCATGAGACCTGTCGAGCCCGCGACCAAGCGCGTCTCGATACCTCTAAGTGCCTACATGCAACGGTCACAGGCTCCTCCACCTCCTCCTCCAGCTGCACCCCTAGCCCCTATGTCAGCTCCAGCTTCAGCTCCCGCGCCAACCCCAGCACGTCCAAATCCCTTACAGCAACCGCCAATCCCCCAGCCTAACAGAGCTGAATCAGCTCGTGAATTCGTCAAAGCCCCACAAATTGCCTGGCCTTCGAGTATCACTATCCAGCCACGTCCGCAAGCATCCTCACCGCCAATTGGCCCGCGATGTCCACAAGGCTTTAAACGACCAAGCAGCCCAAAAGGTCTCGAGAAAATAATTGCTGATATGCGGAGAAGCGGAGAATACAATCAGCAGACTAATCAGCAGACTAATCAGCAGACTGCTAATCATTATGGTCCCGATGCTCCAGAGGCACACAATCAGATGAATAGCAATGATATGTCGGATATCCATGGAGATATGTACTCGGGACCCGGACGTGAAATGGTGGGAGCGGCAAGGTGGCGAGGGCTGGAGCGGCCAGCTAAGCAACTGGTGCTGAGTTCTACTGTTCCTCGAACTGGGGGTCGACTAGAGATGTGGTACTCACATATGTGCACTGCCGCAGACTATGAAGCCCATTTCCACACTTCCACTTCCAACTATCACGGATCAGGCTTCGTGGTGCCGTTCCACAAGTCCGTGGCGGAAGTGGGTGCTTTTGCAGAGGTCCTCAAACTCAATGTCTCTGGGGGTGTGTTTCTCAGCAATGAGTTCTCCATGATCATATTTCCGACAAACTCTGAGGACTGGCAATTTCTCGATCGACAATTTCCTCCTGTTCCTGGTGTAGCTTTACGCTTCGTTGTCAGGGCTCCTATACACTACGTACAAGCAAAGGCTTCGGAACATTCCTCACGCAGACAAAGGATTGAGAAGCGCATCATCAAGAGGGGCAAAAAGATCAATGTTCCCAGCGGGCAAGGCATCAACACTGTGATGCGCATTCTCTACGAAATCGACTACTCCCGCCTTATTCAACAAGCGCCCCCAAAAATATCAGCCGAATGTTCCAAATTCTTCCTTCTCTTTCCAAGAGAAGCAAAGGACGAGCAAGATCTCGTTGTCCAATTCCTATCCGCCAACAACGCCCTCGAAATCTACACCTACGACCCCAACAGCAACGACGCCGCATGGAGCTACTTCTACCAATCCGTCGACGCAGGCGTCATCATCGCTCACTCCTCCTTCTGGCAATACCACCTCATCCCGCATTTCGCCCACATCCTCAAAAAGTCCATGAATGTATGGTCGCTCTCGCTCCGCCGCGACCCCAATATGACGCATCCGCATCTCACTCGCCTCCTCCCCCACGGTTGCATGCTCCTCCTCACCGACTCCCTCATCCTCCTCCGCCCCCGCGACGCCGTCCGCCTCCTCGCCTGGTTCCGGCTCCGAGTCCTCGTCGACAAGCCCGCCGGCACCTGGAAAATCGTCACCCGCCCCGGCCTGCGCAACTTCTGCCTCAACTGCTGCAATGAGCGTAATGACGACGAGGAGGGCAAACGCTTCGTAGAGATCTATCAAGAAATCGTATTAATGCTCGACGCCGACGAGCTCTACGATTTCGACGAGGATCGACCAAAAGACGAGGCGCCCATCTACTGCATGCCGAAGATCAAATCCTTCAACACGAAAGTCGGGCGCCGGGTGGACTTCAACCGCAACCTCGACCACGCCGCTATAGCGAAGAACGACGAGGTCCTGGTCGAGTTCTTCGCCGGCTGGGCGAGCTGCAATATCGAGCACTACCGCCGCTTCTACATTATCACGGGCTTCGAGGACGCGTCCCCCTACGGTAAAGTGGCGAGAGATAGATCGGCGGAGAAGTACAGCTTCCTGGAGATTTTCCATCCCGACGTCTTTCACGCCAAGATCAAGGTCCCGAGCCAACAGGCACTGGATGTGCTAGCGGCGCAGAAACATAAGGAAATTATTGCCGAGTACGACCGTCGCGATGCGGAGGTGGATGCGGCGTCGAAGCGGGATGATGAGGAATCAGCGGCTCAGGAGGCGGCGAGGAAGAAGGAATGGGGGCGGATGTGTGAGGGGAATTTGAAGCTGAAGGAGGGGTATGAGGCGTTGGAGAGGGAGTGGAGTGATGAGGCGGAAGCCGAGGGGCGGAGTGAGAGCAGTGAGTGGGATGAGTGGAGTAATGACGATAGCTCGAGTGCTGAGGAGGGGGACGTGGAGATGGGCGGGAGGGGAGCAGAGGATGTAAAGGAGGACGAGGAGATGCTGACGCCGAGTGAGAGTAGCGGGATCAGTGACAGCGATGACAGCTCTAGTGAAGAAGAAGTCTAAAGGCAAGCTAAGCGTTCGGCAAACCAAGAGGTAAGCTCAAAGACCAGACTTCGGGCTTGTGGAAAGCCAATGGATATGAGCAGAGGCATAGAACTGAATAGTCGACAGAAAGGATATGCTAGATGTCCAAAAGTAGATACCAAAGACAAGTATCTACCCTCCACAAACCCCAACGGCGAAATACAGGGCCCATAGACCCCCCATCTGCCCACGAACGAGCAGCAACACCAGGACAAGCTCGATAATCCCCCCGAGCGTGGTTCCTCTCTCAAACAAAGGTACATACCCCTACAACCTGTCAGGAAATTCCACGACCGACACATCTGTCCCCACTCCTACCTCCCACCACTCCCACATCCCACACCCCCCTCCCACCACCCACACATCCCCACCCCCCGCCCTCACTTCTACCTCCCATCCAAACAAACAGAACCAACCCTCCCATCACCCACCCCCTCCAACAAACCTCCTCCAAAGCAAAAAAAAACAGAAAACCAATGCTATCAAAGAAGGCAACAAAACTTAGTATCTCTCGCACACCCAGCTCGCAGGGGGCTTGGTGATATTGCTTCTTCTTGAACGCCGAGAAGCGTGGACGGTTGTTGTGGGTGAGAGGGAATGACGTGTGTTTGGGATGTGGGTTTGGGGATGAGGAACGGAGGGTACGGTGTGGGCTTTGCTTGGGGGGGGAGGGATGTTGGGTGGGGACGGGGGGGGGGTGTAGTAGAGATGTAGTAAGAGAGGAAGAGAGGGGGGGGTATGCCATGTGGCCTGCCAGAGGGGTAACAACCTCGCGGAGTTGTAGATGAGGACTAGGGCGATGGAGGAGGGGATAGTGGAGTAGGTGGATGGGTGAGGCGTGAGAGGGTGGAGAGGTGAATGGGCTGCTACCCGTACGAGAGGACGTTTGGCAGGGGGGGTTGGAAATGTGCGTGAGGGAACGAGGGGATATGGCAGAAGGCTCTGGAACGTGCAGCATGCATGTAGAACAAGAATGGGTTCGAATCTGTAGACTTGTATGAATGTGCTGCGCGAGAAGGACTTCTGGCTAGGCATCTAGCTAGGTATTGTGCCGTCGAGAATAATCTTGCCAAATCAAAGGTATAAAAAAAGGTGACGGTCCCTGGACCGTTGAAGAGAACCTCACCGACTAAAAGGTATTAAAGAATGGAAAAGTTCCCAGACCGTCGAGTAGTGTCTTGCCGACTGAAAGGTATTGAAGGCTGTCAGTCCCCGGACCGTCGAGGAGAACCCCACCGACTAAAACGTATTCAAGGATGAAGAAGTCCCCAAACCTCCATGCCAGCCTTTTCTTGGGATGTCGATCCTCACCCAGAGCCTCTACAGGTAAGCCCCCGTCACCACTCCCAACTCCCCCTCCACCACCTGCGCCCTCACCGCGCCTTTCTCCCCGCCCCTCTCCTCCACGACGAAGTCCACCGTCTCCCCTACTGTTTCCCCGTTATTCTCGAACCAATCTTCAGTCACCCCATCCACGAACCCCGTCACGACTTCCTCATCCGGCCCTGCGAAATGCCCTTTGCGCACTTTTTCATCCAGCCACTCGATCGCATTGCACATCGTAAGCCACGCGTGGGAGTTTGCTTTTGTAGCCGATGTGCCAGGCGCGCCGCTGACGTGCTCGTATAGCCAGAGGATTTGATCGGGCGGTAGCTTGAGCATGTCTTCCACGACGTAGTAGTGCGTGATTTCATCGCCCCAGCCTCCAGCGGCCAACCAACTCGGGTCTTCACGTTTTGAGGAATTGAGCGAAACGAAGGTGGAAGTTGTGCGGTGTGAACCGTGGGGGTAGCGTGCTTTATGACGGCGCCTCACGGTTTCGTCGCTGGGGCAGATGTGGTATGCTACTAGGTCGCGGAGGATGGCGTGGGCGTCGAGCAGCTCTGCTAGCTCGGAAGCTGGAAAGGGTCGCAGGACCGCGGCGCGGGAGCGGATGATGGGGGGCTGGAGACGGGTCCGGCTCGTGTAGGATGGGTTATGGAAGGCTTTGGTGTAGAGCCAAAGGCGGTAGATAGCACGGCGGAGACGGTATGCTTCGTTGGAAGTAAGGAGGCGGCGAGAGGAGCTAGAGGCGCCGCGCCATTTCTGGGCCGGGTAGAGGAGTACGAGTTTGTTGGCGACGCGGCCGACTGTGAGCAGACGCTGGAGGAGAGCAAGGGATTGAGGCGGTGCTGGGCGTGGGAGGTGCACAGGTTGACTGGCATTGTGTGTTACGAGGCGGATGGCGTCGCGGAGGGGGCCTAAGCAGTTCAGCAATCAGCAACTATTACGAAAGATCTTGGAGATAATCTGGGCCTGGATATTGCAGAATTCCAATGCTATGATAAGGACGTCAACAGAGGGGGTGTATGGAGTTTTGACTTACCCAGTTGAGTCTCTGCAGCAGCATAGAGAATCGGAAGGTGGTTCGAGGTCTGGGAGACCCGGTGGAGCCGATAGGAGGTTGCCCCAAGGTTAAGGGCATCTATCATAGAATTGCAAGAGTAGAAGATTTGAAGTAGCAACTCGTTTGCAAGATCGGTTAGCACCATACTGTGCACTTGATTCTGTGGTGTGGGCAGTTGCTCGTCCTCGAATGGGGTGGTTTTTTAGGACTCTTTTTGGTAGGTTTTAGTGTTGTGTAGTACGACAATCTGATTTTCTTTCCTAGGCAACAATGCCCTCTCCCCAATATCAAGATGTAAGAGAATATCAAAAGAAAAAGAACAATCGACACAGTAACAAGTTCAGCTACTGTTGCCGACGACAACGACCGCGGATTAGCTTCTAAACACCCCTCCTTTGGGGCTATGACTTTGAATGGATGAAGAAACATCTTGCGATGTTCTTCTGGCATCTGACAACGTACGCATGGCCAGCCTGTGAGGGCTGAGGGTGTTTGGTAGCTTCATGATTCCGATGATCGAGAAGCAGAGGTTGGAATCACCCGCAAATACTTTTCGTTATATCGGCTACTGGTGGCGCCGGGCCGCGCCGTGCGCTTGCTGTATGATACCTCCATTGGTACTCCGTATTGGGTATGGATTTGTTTTACTAATATTGGTGTCCCATCTTCTAAGTCTTCTCCAAACCGAGAATTGTATGAGCCTGCTGCAGGAAAGCCTGTGCTAGATCCCACAATTTACCTACCCCCATAGGAGCAGTCCGCTCAATATCTTACACAGTGATCAAGGGTACTTTCCCTAGAATGCTGTCAAACCGTCACCCGGTACTCCCTTCATCGCCACAGTCAGGCGATCCGTTCATCTCTGACCTCGATCGATCCTACAACTGTGGTTTTGATTCTTGCCTCAATAAATTCCTGCACCTCTTCCTTGTGAGCCATTAACATCCCGTTAAGCCCTCTACCATACGACTTGACGAGATTCCCGTAGCGCTTGGAAAGCTTCTTGGGCCCGGAGATGCTGTAAATTGCATTGTCCTCGGAAACGAACACCATCGACTTCTAATGAAGACTTTTAGTAAGAACTTTCTCAGAGTAACAATCGAAGCCAACGAGCATGACTTACTTGACGATACCACTTTGAGAGCCAGTAGGTGTTCTGGTCTGACGCTACGTACAGACCACCTTGATTCACGAAGTTGATAATTCCTGTGATTCTTTGAAGCGATGTTGCTAATGTCGAGGATCAACCAACTATGCAAGACCTGTGGAAAGCTGTAGGTGGACAAACCTCGATTGTCCAGCAAATGCAAGAATGCAGCGTATGGTTCACCAACTCCGACAAGGAATATCTCGGTGCTCTCATTGATGCTGCTGAGATGTTAGGAGATCATCTAAGTGTATTTTTCGATGTTTGAAACGTGCATACTCGAGATAATTTTCCCAAAGATATATCATGAGCTTGTTGGCAGCCTCGCGGAGTTGTGATCTGTCCGTTACGAAGAAACCGTCGTCCTCCTGTAGTGAAGTCAATATGTGTTCTGGCAAAGATTTCAACAGGCACCCACGTCGATGCCGGTCAGATGTTTGGGTATGTTAACATCTATGACTGCGTAGCCTCTTTGAGCGGCCCAATCGATATAATACTTTAATCCATCAGCCTTTCAGCGGTCAGCAAATGAAGGGTCATGATGGTTTGCAGCCTCAATGATACATACTAGCCAGGAATTATGCGTGTCCAACTCGTGGGTGTTTGGATCCGGTGTTCCGAGGATATCAGGCCTGGAGAAACATCAGCTTTGCGAAAATATTTTTCCTTTAGAAGGGCATACGGCTCATGGAAAAAGAGAACCAAGGGCACCTTGTGTGCATAATTGTGTCTATAACACTATCAGTATACGTGCTAGGGTGTCTATCCTGTTTTGAATACACACGTAGCAAGAATCTGATTTTCGAAAGACTTCGACAAATCGTCTTTGAAAGGGTGTAGCGGAAACATTTTGTGCTTGTCGAACATCTTGGCGGCTTGATAGTAGCGAATAGCATCTGAACAGATCAGTTTTATGTTCGAAACGTCGTATCGATTGATGACCCACCATGAAGGCGTTCACCGCCGATACTATCAGTGATTTCTGCCATCGCTTTAGCATCATGTATAGTAATAGCCAACGTTACAGGATGGGTCTCACCCTTAGTCAAGTCCTTTGGCTCCAGACACCGCCAGTATCTCGATTGGTACATAGCTACCATTTGTACCGTTTGCAGACCAGCATTTGTAGGTCTAGTTTCCTCAAGCCGGTCAGGCGGCTCACCCATGAGCACGCGTGTAACTGCTAGTGCAGAATTTGCGATAGCGGCGAGATTGTAGCCACCTTCCAGACAGACAGCCAGTCGACCTTCCGCAAGTGACATGAGCATATGAGTCATATGCGCATAGCCTGCGGGAGAAACGAAGCAACCTCCCAACATATCTCCCTGAGCGGCGTCAAAGCCAGCAGCAATAATAACAAGATCAGGATTGAACTCGAAAGCTACCGGCATGATGACTTGCTGGAATGCGTACAGGTAATCAGCATCACCCATGCCTTTTGAAGGCCAAGGTATGTTAATGTTGAACCCGACGCCCTTACCGAGGCCACAGTGTTTGTGGTTACCATACTCTGATCCTGGATAAAACAGCCCACCTTCGTCGCGAAAAACGTGGATGGATACATAGAGAACATTGGGATCCCACTCGAAAGCTTTCTGGATTCCATTGCCGTGATGGACGTCCCAGTCTATGATGAGTATCTTTCTGCACTTGTCGCCATAGTCTGCCTGGCATGTTCGTGCTGCGATCGCGACATTGTCGAAGAAACAGAATCCCATTGGTCCTTCAGGCTCAGCATGGTGTCCTGGAGGCCTAATGACTGCAATACCGTTCTTGATCTGTCGGTTCGTGACTGCTCTACAAACTTCAATTGCTCCTCCAGCCGAAAGCAGTGCCGACAAGTTAGTCAGCTGATTAAGGTAGATCGAGTCAAATAGCTTCTCCCACTCCAGTAACTTTGTTTCACTGGCGTCTGGGCGGCATTAGTCAACATCTGTCAACTTGACAACTGGGTTCACCTACTGCGTAAGCCATCCATGAACGCATAGTGCTTCGCGTTATGCACCAGGCAGATTTCTCCAGCTGTGGCATTTCGGGCCATCACACGGGCTAGGGGCTGGGGTACCAACGGCCTCGTTGACATAGGATCATTTACGAGACCGGCGTGGCAGAGCGCTTGATAGATTTCAAAGATCCGACGTGGATCCTCGGGATGATGGTCGTCGGCCCTTTGATGGGGCTGAAGCTCGCAATGAAATCGCATCCGTACATCGTAGCAGAGTCCTGTTGGCAACATTGCGACCTGTAGCTGATGACGCTTGGGCCTGTCTTCGTCGATTTCTGGGCTGGATGAAGGCATAGAAGCTGGAGTGCCGTTCGATGGTGAATCGATGCTCAGAACGGAATGAATCTGTTGGACAAGTCCCGAGGGATCTTCGGAATTGTATCTGGCACGCTTCAGAGACGGATTCAGAGAATTATCACGGCTTCCTGGTGTAGGGCTTCGTGTAAAAGCTTGAGACCCATTCAGAGTCACAGCTCCAGACTGTGCTAGTGGTATGGCAGAGCTGTTCGTATGAAAGGGTGTGTCTTTATGCGGTTGTGAAGCATCATCTCTTGTGAATGACTCTGCTATGCCTAGCATAGGCATGTCCTCCATTGAGACCTCCATCTATGATCGTATGCAAAGCGTACCACGACGACAATACACCACTCCTCAGTCCAGCATGAAACAGGAATAGCCCACGCCGGCTATTGCAGCAGGATACATCTTCCCCGCATCATTGATGGACCCCAACTTCGTTGACAGCTATTTTGGTGGCTGGCGAAAGAAAGTCTTTTCTGGAGCAATTCAAGTCCTGTGAGACATGTCTAGCTTTTGTAGGATTTTCTCTGGCTTAACAAGTCTATATAGTACAGACAAGCCACTTGATCTCCAAACTCACTCTACGATGCTGTTCGTCAGTAGTGTTCATACGATAGGGTAGCAAGTATGCAAACATCCAAACAAAGTACAAAGTCGAAATGCTTCCTACCTTCCGCTAACCCAGCCAACCATTGGTGTCAGGTTCAATATGGTGACACACAATCTGATTTTGAGGACTCTACAGTGGACAGAGTCGTGTCCAAGAAATCACGGGCAACTTCTTTATGCTCAAAGCAGAATTGGATGTACTCGGAAGAGTTACCGAATATTGAGAATCTGAACGTTTCTGCTTCGTTTCGAGCACACGTGTAATCCAAGCTAATCCCAAGATAGGCTAGCGGTAGGAAAAATTACATTCTTACGGTACGACTACCCATAGTGTGCTACCGAGCCCAAGGGGGAAAACCAATCACATTCCAGCTGTGACTCTGAAATGAGCCAAAATTGTGGGCTCAGTAAAGGGGCATGCAGCAGTCAAAATATGTTCTCGTTCGCATTCGTCTGGCCACCTATTCGTAATATGATCTCTAGCCCACTTTTCTAGGTCAGACTAAACCGAGTCATCGTCGGTTCCACTCCTTCGCCATTTTCTTTTCCCTACTTGGAGTTGTCCACCTTCGAAATGTAGGCTAAGAGGGGTCAGCAACGATTTCAGTATCTTGATTACGCACAACGTACCAAGGAGATCCAGCACACGACGGGAATAGCCCCACTCATTGTCATACCATGCGACTAATTTGACAAAATGGTCGTTCAAGGCAATGCCAGCCTTGGCATCGAAAACACATGAATGACTATCGCCGTTCAAGTCAGAGGAGACGATTTCATCTTCGGTATAAGCCAAAATGCCTACACCGAGTCAGCACAACGAGAATGCTAGCACACGTATGCTCCGTTCTACAAACCCTTGAGTTCTCCCTCGGCAGCCTTCTTCATCGTCTCTTTGATTTGTTCGTAGGTAACGGACTTCTCCAGGCGACAGGTAAGATCAACCACGGACACGTTGGAGGTTGGGACACGCATCGACATGCCAGTAAGCTTGCCATTGAGCGAGGGAATGACTTTGCCGACGGCCTTGGCCGCACCAGTGCTACTAGGAATGATGTTCTGAGCAGCAGTACGTCCTCCTCTCCAGTCCTTTGCGGATGGTCCATCAACTGTCTTCTGCGTCGCAGTGTAGGAATGGATAGTGGTCATCAAGCCTTCGATGATGGTAAAATTGTCATGCATGACCTTTGCAAGAGGGGCAAGGCAATTCGTCGTGCAGGAAGCGTTGGAGATGACTTCGATGTCGGACTTGTACTCCTTCTCGTTCACGCCCATAACGAACATAGGCGCATCGGCGGAGGGGGCCGAGATGACAACCTTCTTGGCGCCACCCTTCAGATGACCGCCGGCCTTCTCAGCGGTCGTGAAAACTCCGGTGGACTCAACAACATAGTATGCGCCAGTCTCTGACCAGGGGATATCGGAAGGGTTCTTTTCCGTGTAAAATTTGACTCTCTTTCCGTTAACGATAAGGTCGTTGCCGTCCACTTTGACATCGCCATCGAAGCGACCGTGTTGAGTGTCATACTTCAGCATATAGGCCTGGCGCGATCCGATGTCAGTCCAGTCCATGCAATAATTCTACACATGACCTTCACTGGTGTACATGGCGAACGAGGGAAACGTACAGCGTACTTGGGCTCAATGAAGGGGTCATTGACAGCCACGACATCGACCTCTCCATGCTGAACACTGGATTTTCAGTAGTAGTGAGCATTAACGTGTCTAACAGCTTGGCCTGCCCGATAGCGATAGCGGGGCACAGGGGCACCTACGCATTGCGGAATACCTGATAGCTATTAGGAACGGGATAATGCGATGCTGGACCGATGACTTACAATTCTTCCAATACGACCGAAGCCGTTGATGCCGACCTGGCTTTGTGAGCTTGATGATCCTGCTAGCTTGTACTGACGCATACCTTGGTCTCAGGCATAGTGCGAAGCTATAGATGATTGAGTTGAGCTTCAAGACGACACAAAATTTGTTAGACTTACTGGGTGAGGTAGATCAGGAGCTGTATTTGTAGAGAGGGTTAGGTACTTGGTGAGTATGATGGATTGAAGAATTGTTGAGAGAAAGAAGAAAAGTTAGAGGGGTTTTGTAAGTTCGAGGCGGTTGTGCCTTCTCAGCAACTTTCGGCCCGAACGTCATGGGCCTAAGAGGCCGCTGTAGCATCCCACCTGCGCACAACCGGACTTTCATACGGGGCTGATTCTCGACGACTGTACTTGGTACCGTAGTACCATAATAGGTACGCCAATCGGCCGTGCGGATCAATAGGAAGTGATACCTACTTAGTCTGGTCGCACAGGTCACCGGCATCCTCCGACTACTGCAAAATGCCTCAATATGTGCTGTTTATTCATCCGTATTGCTAGTATTGTACACGAGGCTGCGACCATCAACGTATTACAAATCCAAGCCTGTCTAGATGTAGCTCGGCTGGCTGACACGACCTACCAAGGCCGCGAGTGACGGGGTTAGCTATAGTGTAGATTCTTCGGCCAGGACCTTGGGCATGAATATGTCAGCTGATGAGGTATTGTTTGCTCCAATGACCGAGAGTGACTCACTATTGCTGTTCGTGTTGGCAGATAGACCTGGACGAAATTCTTTCGTTCATTCCATGTGAATGGTGTCGTGAAAAACCTCGTCCCCTTGGCGTTCCTCCCGAAGCCTCCAAATGCGGCGTCATCTGTGTCCAGAACAATCTGATATGTCCCGGCTCGTTCGACCCCCACCCGATAGTCGGTGAAGCTCTGAGTCGGATTGAAGTTGAAGATCCATAGCAGTCCGGCTCGTTCGAAGACGATCACTTTATCCTGCTCGTTCTTCAAGCTGACATACGCTTGTGGCGAGTGCAGCCAGCCGTATTTCTCCTCCGTCCATTGCATCTTACTGTCGAATTCGTTGAGGAGCTTGTACCGCAGCAACTGGTCATCTGGCAGGTTGAATTGACGACGAGCGTACAAATAGCTGTTGTCATTGCCGTCGCGTGGGAAGTCGAGCCATTCCGGATGACCGAATTCGTTCCCTTCGAAATTAAGATAACCTTCACCGCCAAGGCCATGTGTGATGAGTCGAATCATTTTGTGCAAGCTAAGCCCTCGCTCGATCACGGGCGTGAATTCTGTAAGTATCGACATGTGGGTGTACATTTCCTTGTCGCACAACCACATAAGCAGTGACTTGTCTCCCACGAGCCTGGTTGTTCCACGTCAGCTGAATTACACTCTGCGTGAAAGATATGACATACGCTTGATCGTGACTTTCGGCATACGCAATGGTCTTCTCTCCATGCCTTCTATTCGTAAGCGTGAAGGCCAAGGCACCCATATCCCACTCCGAGTCTTGCTTCTCCTTGAGCCATTTGATATACAGGTCAGGAATGGCCATCGCGAGTCGATAGTCAAATCCGATACCACCAAGAGACAACGCAACACACAACGCGGGCATGCCGGATACGTCCTCAGCGATCGTAATGCAGTTCGGGTATAGATTATGTAGCAATTCGTTGGCTAGCATCAGGTAGACAACGCCATCTTCGTCAACATTCGGTCCAAAGTATTCATGATAGCCTCCCGAAAAGCCGCTATCAATCGTTAGCTTGCATTGGGGGAACTCGAAGGAAAACCTCACGTTCCAACGCCATGATGGGTGTAGAGCATGCTTGTAACGCCGTCAAACCGAAACCCGTCGAATTGGTACTCCTCCATCCAGAATCGCAGATTGGATAATAGAAATCTCAACACCTCGTGACTTCCATAGTTGAAGAGACGGCTGTCCCAAAGCTCATGCTTGCCTTTAACACCTCCATGGAAGTAAAGATGGTCAGATCCGTCAAATTCATTCAAGCCGTCCATCGTGTTTTTAGAGGCGTGACTATGCACGACGTCGAGAAGGACCGTGATGCCGAAGCCATGTGCTGTATCAATAAGTTCTTTCAGATCTTCTGGAGTTCCGAAGCGACTACTAGCTGCAAAGAAGCTGTTGACCTGGTACCCAAAGCTGGCATAGTATGCGTGCTCCATGATGGCCATTAATTGAATCACATTGTATCCTAGATGATGTATTCGAGGGATGATGTTATGCGTGAACTCCTTGTATGTCGTTATGCGTAGTTCTGGCGAAGAAATCCCCACATGGGCTTCGTATATCCGAGCACTCTGGGGTTTGGGTGGTCGAGGATTCTTGAACACGTAGCGCTGATCTTGAGGTGGATGCCACAATACTCCATCATAGACCGGCGAAACATTGAGATCCTGTGTGACCCTCGTGATCCATGCCGGTATGCGTTCAATGCGTTCGCCCGATGGGATGACCATAGATAACTGTGCAATCCTTAGTAAAAAGTTTTGTATATCGCAGAATTCCAACCACCTTGATCTTGCTGTTGTGTGGGATAGCAAGCTGACCATCTTTTGCCGGTAGTAAGACTTCCCAAACCCCATACTCGCCCCTAGTCATCGGCGTGGCTTCTCTGTTCCAGCCGTCTGCCAGAAGATAACCGGTCAGCAATGGTGGTCTTTGATGCTGCAGAGACGAACTGACTGAAGTCTCCAATAACATTTGCCTGAGTGGCATTTGGGGCCCATTCCCGATAGATAATGTCCTGATTGGGCTTGACAATGAGGCCATACTTCTCGTAGCCTCTACTGAACTTCTCCAGTCCACCTTCGGTCTCATTGATAGTCTTGATCCACTTCTGAGCGTGAGAGTAACGGCTTCGCAGGGCATCTTTGAAAGGGGAAAGCCAAGGGTCGAGCTGAACGACGCCTGTGGAATTGTGAGCAAAGCAGTCAATTGGATTTCCTGGGGACCCTTACCGGTGCCGTCTGCTGCGACCTTATCGCCTGCTGGATCTGAGAGGATTGAGTTTTCAGACGCATTGTTCAATGCCGAAGTAGCCATGATGGCTGGGCCCTCTCCAACAGTCTCAATCGATCGTCAGTCAAACGATATCCAGGCTCTATTGGATGCACCTGAGTAGATGCTTGAGCTGGTGTCTGTGCAACTTCGAGCGAGACGCCTCCATGGGGCCAAACAACGTCTGGCTGTAAGGTATCTGTTGACATGGCGGGGTCCTCGCAAAGCTTTCCCCTCGAGCCCCTCCATCCAAAGCCTTTGAAAGCTAAACACCCAACCAGCCAAAACGCTTCTGCACTCCCGCCGCGGCTCCGCGTCATCGTGCAGAGCAAACCAGAATCCCGGTCGGTGCAGGGGCCATCGATATGCAAGTCACGTGCCGCTTGTCATCCGGACCTAGATGTGGAGAAAGCAATTGACCCACTTGATTAGAACTACGACTTCACGGTATAGCTCTGTGGCTGTTGGGTCCGGATTGCAAGGAGTATGCCCGCCGATCGTTACTGGTAGCGACCCTCTCGCCGGCATTTTCGGGCAGGAGCAAACATCTCAGCATCGCATTGCCACCAAGACCTTGCAGCTAAGCAGGCAACATGGCTTCTTTTACCGTCACCGTTAAGCCTCAAGCTCGGTCATCCTATATAGCCTTCTCCTACATATACCGAACTTTCGCGACTTCGTCCGCACCGCAGTCATCATCGCAATTCAGGCGCTCCGATTTCACAGGCCAGCCATTTACAGGTAGCTATGAGCCTGACCAGAAGACATATGGGCCGCTTGGGGATGCGTCAATTCTGGGAGCGCCAAAGCTCACGCCGAGAGTACTCAAGCAGCACCTGGACCAGTTTGTTGTGGGTCAGGAGAGGGCGAAGAAGGTACTGAGTGTGGCGGTCTACAACCATTATCAAAGAGTGCAGGAACTAGAACGGCGAGAGGAGGAGGAAGAGCAATTACTGCAGCAGAGATTGAGGAGAGAAATGGACGATGGGCATCCGTTAGAAGGTACAATCGTCTCTGATGGTGCCGGAAACAAGTACTTATATACGTGCAGACGAATTCCCTGGCCATAGACAAGCCATACCTTTACATCCGCCTACGTCATCCATTGGTAGCCCTCCTTTATTCGATCCCTCGCCCACCACGCTCGACAAGACGAACATCCTTCTCCTCGGCCCTTCAGGTGTCGGCAAGACTCTGATGGCCAAAACCCTTGCCCGCGTTCTCTCCGTCCCGTTCAGCATGTCCGATTGTACCCCCTTCACCCAAGCCGGTTACATAGGCGAAGACGCCGAGATCTGCGTCCAACGACTCCTCGCAGCCTCGAACTACGATGTCACAGCCGCAGAACGTGGCATCATCTGCCTCGACGAAATCGACAAGATCAGCACCGCAAAAGCAAGCCATGGCAAAGACGTTGGTGGCGAAGGCGTCCAGCAAGCTCTTCTCAAAATCATCGAAGGCACCACCCTCCAAATCCAATCCAAGCAAGAGAGATCCTCCTCCTCACGAAACCCCAACCCCTCAACCAACTACCCCACCAACAGCCCCCTCTCCGGCGGCGTCATGTCCCCCACGCGCTCCTCCTCCTCCGGCTCCAACACCACCTCCGGCCCCTCCAAAGCCGAGACCTACACCGTCCGCACCGACAACATCCTCTTCATCTGCTGCGGCGCCTTCGTCGGCCTCCAGAAAACCATCATGAACCGCCTCGCCAAAGGCAGCATCGGCTTCAACTCCCCCATCCGCTCCTCCTCCCGCCTCTCCTCCCCCTCCACCGGCCCCTCCGAAACCACCATCTCCGTCCGCGCCGGCTCCGAGGAAAGCAAGCTCTTCGAGAAACACCTCCCCTTCTTCACCACCACCTCCCCCGACAACAAACTCCAGCACTACAATCCCCTCGACCTCCTCGAGCCCACCGACCTCCAAACCTACGGCCTCATCCCCGAACTCGTCGGCCGCATCCCCGTCTCTGCCGCGCTCTCCGCCCTCGACGAAGAGTCCCTCGTCCGCGTCCTCGTCGAGCCGCGCAACTCGCTAATAAGACAATACGAGCAGCTCTTCCAGCTCTCCGGCGTCGAGCTCCGTTTCACCCGCGGCGCGCTGCGCGAGATTGCGAGGACGGCGCTAGGCATGGGTACGGGCGCGAGGGGGCTGCGGACGGTGTGCGAAAGGCTGCTGACGGAGACGATGTTTGAGGCGCCGGGGAGCAGTATCCGGTATGTGCTGGTGACGGAGAGGGTGGCGAAGAGGGAGGCGGCGCCGGTGTATATGGCGAGGGGGCAGCAGCATAAATTCCATGGGGTGTTGGCGCAGGAGGAGGAGGAGTGGGAGGCGAGGATGAAGGAGGAGAAGGGGGAGGGAGGGGGTGGTGGTGCGGGTGGAGGTGGAGGTGGGAGTGGGAGTGATGGCGATGGGGATGGTGGTGGTGGGGCGGGAGGGGTTGGAGATGGGTCGAGTGCGAGTTTCGAGGAGTATAGGGAGAAGAGCAAAGCTGCGGGTTTTGTATAGGGGCGTGGTTACGTGGTAGGCTTGGTTGACGAGGATGTATGAGTTATGGCATGGTGGTACGAGTTCCGAATGCGCATACTTGGCATATGGCGGCGATGTCGCAGCGTTTAGGCATAGGTTCATTCAGCGAGGTTTCTGGGTATCGTATGTATACATCGTCTACACGCTACAATTTAGCATCCGGAGATCAGAAATTCAGCAACCGGTGTCGGATGGAAAGCCATGTTCCCATCGCAATCGTCTCAGTTTCGTAAAGCGAGACTGAATATTCCGGAGATTTAAAACATCAGGGCACGAGTCCCAATAGTCCTACCATTAAAATGGAATATGTATTGATTCAATCCCCACCCATTCGCGTTTGTACAGAGATAGCAGGAATCAAAAAGGGGCTAGCAAGCCATCCCATCCATCCTTCCATCTACTACACTTCTCGTCCTTTCTAGCAGGAGGGCTGATCGCTCTTTTGTAGCAGACATCTTGGGATACGGCCAGCCAGTAGAGTACAGCGCAGTGAAGGTTTCTGTCTCCCCGTCCCCGCCCCCCAAAACCAACCCGCGCCCTCTTCCTTGGACTGACTCTATTCGTCGTCGTCGTCGGAGGGGATGCCTCCTTTGCGCGGTTTACTTTGCACCATGCCTTTGCCTGAGTAGCCTTCTGACGAGATACCGGTGATGGGTTCGGTGTTTTGGTTCTGTTTGGGGGGAGTGTTAGCGGAGGTTTGGTTTTGAGGGTGTGCAGTTGGTGAAGAAGGTGGAACGAATTCGTAGAGGATATTGACTTTCCCAAGCAGACTCCTTTGGCCCACTTTGTTGGGTATTTCAGAAAATAGCCTAGGTAGCTAGCAAGTCGTACACAGAGGAACAGAAGCTCAAACAAAAAACCAGGAAAGAGGCCGAAGGATCACTTACTCGTAGATACTCGTTAGTCATCTCTTGGTATTGTGCATTCATGGTTTTCGGCGCAGGCCTCGCCAACTGCCGCGTTGCGTAGAAGAGGACGAAGGATACACCGACGGAGATGGCGACCCATTTGAGGATGAAGAGGTTCTCGCCTGGAGGTGGGAGGGTGCGAGGTCCATGCGGTCCGAAGGCAATCCAGTATGCTGTGTACAGACAAACTTCAGCTTTGACTTCTCGAATTCATTATAGACAAGTGTATGTAAGGTCAATTGACTGCCTGAGGCCTATGAGACTGGCCGGATAGAGGGGAAGCCGCTCATTGGGCAATATATTGACATGCGAACGCGGTGTTGCATTGTACTGACCGGCTTTCTTCTCCTGCAGAGTCAGATCATGCCAGTCGATCTTCATCCGATCCCTCAATGCCATCCACAGATCCGCTTGCTCCTGGGGGTTCATCTGTTCCCATCGCTTCTCGATGCCGGCCAGAGTAGGGTTGGAGATCGCGTGCTGAGCACTGGATTGACGTGACTGCTGCTGTTGTGGGACAACCGAGCATGTCGGTATCGAGGCACTTGAAGGTCGAAGGTTGGTGCGAAGAGACGAAGGTCTGAAGTATAAGGAGCTCTGGCCAGCTCGAGGAAGTGAGCGTAGCATTGAGGCCGACATACTCGGTCAGTGAGGGGGTGTGGGTGGCGAGGAGAGCTGCTCATGTGCGAGTAACGCCAACCCAGGGCAGCTTCAATCTGGCAATGGCTTGTTGTCGCGGTCAAGTATCGTGAATTTGCTGTTATATTGAGGAATAGACAGCAAAATGAGGTCAGGTACTCTTAGAGTTTGGCTTGGCGCTGACTAATTTAGCGCAACCCGAAATCAAGCGACAACCTCTTTCCTTCGATCCTAGCTCTGCTGTACGACTCTCGACTCGACACTGTCCGTTCCATTTCTTCCTGTTTCTCCACTTTCAGTCACCATGTTGTCGAGGTCAGCTCAAGCTCCGCATCTAATTAGAGTCCAATGGCAGTTGCTGACCATCATATCTCCGGCATAGCGGCTTGTCTCGGGCTCTCCGAACCTCTGCCCTCACACGGCCATCAGCTACTCGACGCGCCTTCCAACCCATCCAAAAGAATTTCGCCCCAGCTCTAGCCGCAAGATGTGCCAGCACAGATGCGCGGGTTGGCAAGATACACTCGGTCGTCGGAGCTATTGTAGATGGTAAGCGAGCTGCTTCAACTAGAGGCATCATCTGTGGAGTCGGACCTTTTCCAACAAGCATCTGCGACGACTGCTGATCACACTCTTTCTTGCTAGTCAAATTCGACACTGAACAATTACCGCCCATTCTCAACGCTTTAGAAACACAAAATGGTGGGCAAAAGCTGGTGTTGGAAGTCGCTGTAAGGGGATCACATCAAATAATCTGTCTTGGAGATTGACAATATCATTAGCAACATCTGGGTGAAAATGTCGTCCGAACAATTGCCATGGACGGTGCGTACCACTGGTTATCATATACCAGCACCGTCGCTAACATGGATGATTAGGTACCGAGGGTCTGGTCCGTGGAGCCAAAGCAACCGATAGTGGATCTCCAATCATGATACCCGTCGGAGCAGGGACGCTTGGTCGTATCATGAATGTCACTGGTGATCCGATTGACGAGCGTGGGCCCATCAAACACGAATTGAAGATGCCAATCCACGCCGATCCTCCACCATTCGTCGACCAGTCTACCTCTGCGGAGGTCCTTGTTACAGGTATCAAGGTCGTAGACTTATTATCACCTTACGCTCGTGGAGGTAAAATCGGTCTCTTTGGAGGTGCTGGTGTTGGCAAGACTGTGTTCATTCAGGAACTTATTGTATGCTCCGATCTCGCTCACTACAAGACCATTCGTACGGTCGGGCTGACTACTTCCTTAGAACAACATTGCAAAGGCACACGGTGGTTACTCGGTCTTCACAGGTGTAGGCGAACGTACCCGTGAGGGCAACGATCTGTACCATGAAATGCAAGAAACCTCGGTCATCCAACTTGACGGCGATTCCAAAGTGGCCTTAGTGTTTGGCCAGATGAACGAGCCTCCAGGGGCCCGTGCACGTGTTGCTCTCACTGGTTTGACCGTCGCCGAGTACTTCCGTGACCAAGAAGGCCAAGATGGTATACCAACCCCTAGGCAATAACCTACTCTTCAGCTAATCATCATAGTACTGCTCTTTATCGACAACATCTTCCGTTTCACTCAAGCCGGTTCCGAAGTGTCCGCCCTGCTCGGCCGTATCCCCTCTGCTGTCGGCTACCAACCCACCCTTGCCGTCGACATGGGCCTGATGCAAGAGCGTATCACCACCACCCACAAAGGCTCCATCACCTCCGTCCAAGCCGTCTACGTTCCTGCCGACGATCTGACTGACCCCGCCCCCGCCACCACTTTCGCCCATCTAGACGCCACCACTGTGCTCTCGCGCGGCATCTCCGAACTCGGCATCTACCCCGCCGTCGACCCCCTAGACAGCAAATCCCGCATGTTGGACCCCCGTGTTGTAGGCGACGACCACTACCAGACCGCAACGCGTGTACAGCAAATGTTGCAGGAATACAAGTCGCTGCAGGACATCATTGCCATCTTGGGCATGGACGAGCTGTCAGAGGCAGACAAGTTGACAGTCGAGCGAGCCCGAAAGCTGCAGCGATTCTTGAGCCAGCCCTTTACGGTCGCGCAGGTGTTTACGGGTATTGAAGGGAAGCTGGTAGACCTAAAGGATACGATTCGAAGCTTCAAGGCGATCATGAGTGGGGAGGGGGATGATCTACCTGAAGGTGCCTTTTACATGGTCGGCGACATCGAATCCGCACGAGTCAAGGGTGAGAAGATCTTGGCGGATCTTGAGAAGCAGTAGTCTCTTTGTCATGGGGTGAGTGGTGGAGGAAGAAGGACGTTCATGTTCTGAAGAGCAAGAGGAGGCGGTTTGTACAGATAAAGGGGAGGGGGTAGCTGTAGATCAACTCATTCATGGAATCGCTTTCGCCTAATCCACGTCTTGCTTGAGATGGTGCACGCATGCTTGGCCGAGATGGGATATGCCCGTTTTCTGCTTTAGTGTCAAGCACCTGCCATTATGATGCCTCTCATACTCGTTGTCATTCTCTCGCGAAAAACCGCAGGGTAGGCCCCTCCCCCTCCCACTTCCAAAATCCCTTACAGAAAACCTCACCTTTTCCCCCCCCTTCAAAATCTCTCCTCACTATAGACTAAAAATTGCAAAACCTGCCTCATCTATCCACCAAGCAAGAACCGAAATCCATCGCTTCAACTCACTCGCCTTCGCCCGCGCCCCCAAGCAAGGTCGTAACGCTGCTGATTGCCCAAGCTGTGGTGGCCGAATAAGGTGATGTGGTGGTGTGCTCACAGAGCTATCGTCTCCTACATGAAGAGATAGGAGATGGGAGAAGCAGAAGATACAAAAGGGTGTCGAATCTGCTTACTGGTGTTTTCCCAAAGCTGCCTTGCCCATCCACGGATCACGAACCGGAAAACATCAGAGCATGCAGAGCTCCCCAGCAAGGCCGTCAAGGTACTGCTGAACGATGTTATGCCGAAATGACTCTTCTATTAAGGTCGTAGTATGCTCTCAGAGCTATCTAACTTCCTCTACATGAAGACATAGGAGGTGGGAGAAGCAGACGATACAAAAAGGGTATAAAGCTGCTGCGATAAGGTTGTGCAATCCGAAATTCATGCTGTTTCCCATCTCTCCCTGCCCTATCTTCCCCTTTTCCCTTTCCCCCAACCGCCGCATCATGATCATACCTTTCCTTCCAAAGACCCTGACTTGTATCTGCGACTTAGAGATGAAGGCTTTCACGACGAGCGCCCAACCTTACGGCGCCTCATCGGACTCTCCTCACTCTTCCTCGTCGGCTTCCTCCTCCGCTTACTGCGACTGCTGATCGGTACATCGCTCTCATCGTCCCCCGCTTCCGTACTTTGACTCAATGTGACCGGTGCCTCCCTCGTGCCAGTCCCTTCCGACGTCGGTGGCCGCAGCGGACTCGATGGCTGGCCTAGAGACATGCTCTGGGAGCGGGGCCTCGCTCTCGATGCGGTGTGCGGAGCGGGAGTGTGGTCGCCGTTGGGCATGCCGTTGAGATGGATGTCGGTGAAGCCAAGCGCGTTGTTGAGGTTGCTGACGGCGACGTAAAGGCGCTCGATTTTGGGGGAAGTGAAAGGGGTCGTGAGGGGATCGTGCTTGACGCCGTTGAGCTGGTTGTCGTCGAGGCCGAGGGTGGAGTTGAGGAGGCTGACGGCGGCGTGGAGGCGATTAATCCTGTGGGAAGGGGATGGGGATGGGCTTCCGTTGGGATCGCGCTCGGTGCCGTTGAGTTTGTCGTTGGAGAGGTCGACGGCCTGGTTGAGGTCGCAGATGGCGGAGTAGTGGCAGGGCATGTCGTGGAGGACGGTGTCCCAAATTTCTTTACAATCGATTTTGACCTTGTCTATGGCGGGTCTGAGATCGGCTGTGATTGTGGATTGCTGGTCGACTAGAGTCTGGAGATCCTCGATGGCTTTGTGGGAGTTGTTGATGCTGGTGGTGTGGTCCGTGCGTAAGGACTGTAGGCCCTTTTGCAGCGCTTGGATGCGGCCGAGGTGGTCAGTGATCTCTTGTTTGATAATCGATGTACTGTCTTGTTGTTCTTCAGTGAGAACCTTGAGTCGTTGGTCCACGTTAGTATCAATCGTCTCTTGGAGCTTTAGCCGTAAGCCTTGCTCCTGCGTAATCAATCTCTCAAGGCGTTGATTGACCTCGTTGGAGATCATGTCGCTCATGCGCAAGCGCTCGCGGCTTTCGATCTCGATTCGTTCGGTCAATGTTGACCCAACTTGATCGCAGCGAGTTTGGATCAAAGTTACGATGTGATGCTGATTCGTCTTCACGAGCATATCAAGAGCACTGACCTGGTTTGTGACTTGGCCGAGAGCCTGGTCGAAATGCTGTTGGTTGCCAATGAGTTGACCAAAGTGCTTTTGAAGTCCTGCTATTTGGTTCAAAATGTTGCCAGGATGTTGCGGGTACAAAGACTGCATCTGATGGATCATGCACTTGACCATGTAGTCTGTGGTTAGGTTGTCGAAGCGCTGTTGCAAGCTCGTGATGAACGTATCGTGGTTGTGCGTCACGTCCATTGTGCTTTCTTTGAATCGTTGAAAGCTAGACTTGAAATTGTCGAGCTCTTGTTCGATGACCCTATGCTTGTTCTCAAGCTCCTCGACGAACTGATGGCCCATCTGTCTCTTAGCTAGAGTGCCATTGGTCAGATGAGGAGAGGACATATTCCCATTCGAAGGAACCGAAGGCGGTGGCGATATAGCTGAAGACCTAGTTGGCAAGCTGTCGATCTTTTCTGCTAGAATTTTAATGGCATTGGTCTGAATGATCAGCTCGCTGTCCAATCTCTCAGTCTCTGTAGACACAATATCATCCTTGATGTTCTGATCTTTTTCGAAACTTTCAACCGTTTTGGCTAATGCTGACAGCTCTGCTTTGATAACAATCAAGTCCTCTGAAGTGTAGCTATGTGAAGGCCGCTCATCCTCCAGCGTGTTGATGCGAATACCATGACAAGCTTTCACGTCTTCGATGCTGGCAACCTTGGTCTTCACTTGCTTGAGGTCCCCTTTGAAGTCCTCCATGGACTCATTGAAGGCTTCAACAGCATTTCGGAATTTATCATCGTACTCTTTTGTCGATGCGATCATCGTGTCTAGGAGACCTTTCTCACTCTTTCCATCCCCAGTCACGACTGCTCTGAGGTCATCGAATTCAGCGGCGTCTTGATCCTGGTTTGTCTTTATTTCGCTCAATTTGGCTGCCAGGTTGAGGTGATCGCTCTGTAATGACTGAATCTTGGTCTCATGGGTGCCGATATCTGCTTGCATTACGTGATTTGACTGCTGATCTTGCATCCTCTTCTCTAATTCTAGAATCCGATCTGGGAGTTTTTCGTACTGCTTGACCATCTTCTCTGCTCTGTCCGTATTCACTGTGAGACTTGCCGCGTTCGTTTCCATGGCCCGAATGGTAGACATTGTCACTGTATTAGCCTCGACCTTTTCGACCCGGCCACTCATTGAGTGAAGACGAGCTTCTGTCTTCTCATGATGATCTCTTAGATCTTCTCGGTATTCAACGAGCTCCTTTTCTATGCGAGACTGCTTTGACGCCACGAATTCTGTTTGGCCAAGATTAGACTTTGTCTTATTGAGAGATGCTGTAGTTTTCTCTAGCTCGCCTTTGGTCTTCTCGAGCTCTGCCCTCATTTTAGTGATGTCTGATCGCGCCTTATCATGTGATGTTACGGCCCGATCTAGCTCGACTCTCAGACTCTGAATGTCTCGCTTATTCTTATCGTCGTCATTGGATCCTGGAGGGATTACAGCTCCAGCCGATGCAAGACTCGTGGCAAGTTGTCCTGTGTTCGCACGATGATCTTTCTTGATCGACTGTAACTTCTTTTCCGATCGTGTCGATTTCTTCTCGGTACTGTCGATGTCCCGTTGTCGAACTTCTGCTAAGGGCGCGAAGGTGTCATATCGATTTCGCCACCTTTGGTCTTCTTTTCGCTGTCTATGGTGAGTCCTCTTCGCGGAGTCACTCTTATTGGTTTGGAAGGTTGTACTCAGAATACTGTGAGAGAATTGTTGGAACATCTTCGCCAGGGGCTTTGCCTCTGTGGGCATAGCCAGAGAGGTCGCCATTTCCATACTGACAGGCGTCATAGCGACTCTCGGAGTCGAGCTTTCGGATGTGCCAGCCGGGAATACTGGTCTCGAGATAGAATCCGAGTGTTTCCCCAAGTCTTGTCTCGAGATCCTCGGATCAGCTGGTTCAGTTTCCAAGTGGTGCAATGTCTGGCTTTCCATGCTTTTGCTTTTCAGTAGCTGAGGTCTATCGTCTAATGCACCACAAGTGAGCATCAAACAGATATTACGTAGAGTATACTTGTGACATACCATCGGTTTCTCGTGAAAATGTTCCATTGGTTATCGGCGCCCGACAGTCTTGTTCATCTTCGAATTCGAGCTCAGCAAAGGGAGAAGTAACCAAACAGGTATAGATTGAAAAGAACACATACAATCGATATCACGTGGACGTGTATCAGTGGTGAGCGAAAGTTCTGCAGGTCTGTAACCTGAGAAGTAAAGTTCGACTGTCAGCAGTCTGCACGTTACTTTGAAGAGTACAATCGCAACACATACTATCGTAGCCACCTCTTCGAACTCTTTCGGAGGCAGCTCTTTCGGTGGAAGATCGTCTCCACGTCAGAGATGAACTATGGTTTGACCAGTTCTGAGTTGAGAATTGGGTGCTCCGCGAGCCTCTTGAATGGTCAACGTCTTTCGGACTGACAGGACCGGAGGTGCTGCTGTGGATTCGTGCCGCAATAGAGCCATTTTCATCTTCTCTTGCTGAAGTAGGGCTTAGTGGCTCAGGTTGAAGACGCTTGGCTTGCCCGCGAATGTGGAAGTCACCTGGCGGTGATCTTTTCATAGCCTAGTTAGGTGCCTGATATGTTCCATCGGAACGGGCCTTCCCTATCAGGCTATCAGTAGGACTGACGAAAGTGAAAGGAGCGAAAAGCGATTCTTTCAAGAGAAATCGCGAGTGCTCTTTCTCCACTAGACGCGACTAATGCTTGCTAACCATGGTTAGCGTCATGCAACGTCGATCTAGACCTGCATGTGTCTCCACTTCTCCCCACATCGAACCAGACACTTTAAGTAAAGTACTTTAGCGAGGGTGCGATAGGTTTCGTATCAGAATCATTGATGAGGAGGATATCATGCTGACATCGGCCGAGGCTTGGAATACTTTTGCGCCTCGTCCATTGCTGTAATCGCGGAGCACTTGGCTTGCCCCGGTCCCCTGGGAATTGCAGATGCAGGTGGGAAAACGCAGATTCTTTGACCGATGTTGCAGCATCCATCCCACACCAGCATGAAAGAGCCTGATGAAATAGGGTTGTTGCATGCTCAAGTGACAAGGATGTTCGAGGTATTCCTTACGACTCAGCTGGGCGGATTTAGCGCTTTCACAACGGTTGTCGCCCCTTGGCCTTATTTTTAGATCCCCGACCCCAACTTCTAACAAGATCATTTTGGTCAACTTTCGCATTTCTTGATTTATCACTATCAAAAACTCACGTTTGATAGAGTGGACTTTGCGCTTTCTAAAACTGCTTTGCTTATAAATTATGATCAAGAATTGCTAAAGCTATAGAAACTGCAAAGTTTGTTGACATGTAAAAAGTTCAAGTCGATCTTTGTTTTTGAGAGACGCTTCGGAACACAAAAACTTTGCAATCAAATAACTTTCTCAATGTTAGCTCAAACTCTATCAAAGTTGTGCTGTTAAGAGCGCAAAGTCTACTCTATCAAACATAAGATTTTGATAGTGATAAATCAAGAAATACGAAAGTTGACCTAAATCGTCTTGCCAGAAGTTGGGGTCGGGGATCTAAAAATAAGGCCAAGGGGCGACAACCGTTGTGAAAGCGCTAAATGACGCTTGATTGTGGATCCTTGTATTCTGCATTCGGTGCATGTGGTAATCGAAGACCAGTGGTAATTTGGGTAGAAGTCAGGTTGTTGATTGTGATAGCTAATATGTTTCGAGTACCACTCAAGCTACTTATGGGGTTCGGCAGGAGTGAGCCTCGATTCGCGGTAGCCTGCATCACATGTTTGCGTGACAGTGCTTCGTGGAACACGTATTTCCAATCATAGAGATGGATACTGCTGTAGCCGACTACGTCATCCAACGCGCCGGTAGGAAATGGTGCGATCAATCTTTCGGTAGCTATGGAAGAACGCAATGACGGTATGTCTACGGACCGTATCACCAGGGAGAAACCACAGCTGAAGAGGGAAACTGCAAATAAGACATCACCCTCAAGCACTTCAGCAGACTACCCGAGAGCAGGGCCTGGAAACCGCCCTGATGTAATATATGAATCGATGATTTGAAACCCCTGATAAGTGCTCCTTGCCGACGCATGAAATGCAGACATTTCTGAATTGCGTTCTAGGGCTATAACTGTACGGAGGGCGAGTTTTCCTCGAGCTATCGGCGCCGGAGGGAGGGGTGTGGTTGGCACCCTAGGTCTCCTGAGGTAACCCTGAGCATCAAGCGCGCTTAACAGTCCCCTCGGGCCGACAAGCACCCCTCGCTGCCGAGCCTCCGTCGTGACTCGCGCGGTGTAATTACATCGACGTTCAAATAGGATACTTCTATAAGATACAGCATGTTGTAAGATTCGGAATTGAAGCCTTGCCGCCATACAACAGCATTTTATGTGCCTGGGTTCAACATGGCAGCCGTAAGCATAACCGTGCATCTATGCTAGGGCCCAATTGCTTACTCGATTTAGGCCATATCAACCGTCTCCGAAAGCAGAGACCTGCGCGGCCTCAACCTGGTAGCTGCCCACTCCCACATTCGCGGGCTCGGAGTCGACGATGATACCCTCACGCCCCGCGCCTCGTCTCAGGGGCTTGTCGGCCAGGAAAAAGCTCGGAAGGCGGCCGCAGTTATACTGCAGATGGTCAAGGAAGGGAAGATTGCTGGGCGAGCGGTTCTGATCGCCGGACCGCCGAGCACGGGGAAGACGGCTATCGCCATGGGCATGTCGCAATCGTTAGGATCAGACGTACCATTCACCGCACTCGCATCCTCGGAGATTTTCTCGTTGGAGATGTCCAAGACCGAAGCCTTGACGCAAGCGTTCCGGAAATCGATAGGCGTGCGGATCAAAGAGGAGAGCGAGATGCTAGAGGGCGAAGTGGTTGAGATACAGATCGACCGAAGTGTCACGGGGGTAAAATTCACCTCCACCTCCGCCGCTTGTGCCAGCGATCGCTAACTAGGAATATCAGGGCAACAAGCAAGGCAAACTAACGATCCGCACCACAGACATGGAGACCGTCTTCGACATGGGCACGAAGATGATCGACGCCATGTCCAAAGAGCGCGTCATGGCCGGCGACGTCATCTCCATCGACAAATCCTCCGGCAAAATCACCAAGCTCGGCCGCTCCTACACCCGCTCGCGCGACTACGACGCCATGGGCGCCGACACCAAGTTCGTGCAGTGCCCCGACGGCGAGCTGCAGCGCCGCAAGGAAGTCGTCCATACCGTCAGCCTGCACGAGATCGACGTCATCAACTCCCGCACCCAGGGCTTTCTCGCCCTCTTCTCAGGGGACACGGGCGAGATCCGCAGCGAAGTCCGGGATCAAATCAACACGAAAGTCGGCGAGTGGAAAGAGGAGGGCAAAGCCGAGATTGTCCCGGGCGTGCTGTTCATCGACGAGGTCCACATGCTGGACATCGAATGCTTCTCGTACATCAACCGCGCGCTCGAGGACGAGCTGGCACCCATCGTCATCATGGCGAGCAACAGGGGCAACACCCGGATCCGAGGGACGACGTACCGCTCGCCGCATGGCCTCCCGCTCGACTTCCTGGACCGCGTCGTGATCGTCAGTACGCAGCCCTACGAGGACAGCGAGATCCATGAGATATTGAAGATCAGAGCGTTAGAAGAGGAGGTGGACGTGACGACCGATGCGCTGGCCTTCCTAACGAAGATCGGGAAAGAGGCTGGCCTGCGGTATGCGAGCAACCTGATCATCACGTCGGCGTTGCTGGCGCAGAAGCGGAAGCAGCTGAAGGTTGAGGTGCAGGATGTGGAGAGGAGTTATAGGCTGTTCTATGATCCGACGAGAAGCGTCAAGTATGTGGCGGAGTTTGAGAAGCGGTTTATTGGCGATGAGGGGGCGGTTACGTTTGCCATTACTAATGGGGATGCGATGGAGATTTCGTGAAGGATTTATGGAATGGCGAAAGGGGCGTTGGGTATACAAAAGCCTAGACTGCTTAGACATTGTATACTAGCTGTTGCAATTTACGGTTAATGTATTGCAGCTAATGTTGCCGCCTCTTCTATGGTACATGCAAAATAGGCCAATTAATGTACACAAGATGTCTCATCAACGGACATTCAGTCCGTCAGCTGTCAGGCGGCCAAGCCATCCAGCTTTATCACCACACCTAGCTCTCAGAAATCTCTCAGGACGGCTACTAGATCATCTAGCTTCCCCAATTCACCCAGCAATCGCTCCTCCTTGGCCCTCCAGTCCTTCAGGGCTTTCTTCTCTTCCTCACCCAGCATCTCTTCTTCCCGCCCCTGGACATCAACCCGCTCGCTCTTCTCGACCGTGCCTTTGACTTTCTCTCGCTCGACCCCGATTCGTTGCAAGACGCGGGTCATCGTCTTATAGGTCTCATCCAGGACTCGCAGCCGGCATCTTTCGTCGTCGAAGAACCATAGGTAGATCGTCTTGCTCGGCTGACGGTCGTTGCCTTTAGGGACCTCTTGTAGCTCGAGGAAGCCAGCGCGGTTCATCGCTGTCAGCAGGGCGCGCATGGTCTTCTGGTTGAGGAGACCCGAAGACGTCAAGGTCTTTTCGTCTAGCTTGCCTCTCTCTTGGAGTATGCGAACCAGTCTGGTAGCGAGAGAACCGAAGCGGTTCGTAATGAAATGGAGAAGGGAGTTGGTAAGGAGATGGCGAGAAAGGCCGTGAAAATCAACAGACCAGGATTCGCGGGAAGTCCGACTAGCCGGCAGGTGGTGGAGGAATCCGTTTGGCTGGTTTGAGAGGAGAAACAAATGCTGTCGCAGAGGTGAGGGAGGACCTTTTGGGCTCGCAGAACGTTTGCGTTTACGAGGGACGGGATCGACAGGATTGTAGTCCATGTCTTCGTCCCATTCATTGGGGTTGTCAGGATAGGAATCGACGCCAGATACGTTGCCCTTGTCGTCTTCGCCATGTTCAGACTCGTCAGAGCTAGCCTGCCCTTCGACCTCGGCCATTTCTACATCACCGTTCGGTATTGAAGGATCTTTCCTCCGCCGCTTCTTTGGATGGTCAAATCGCGCCATGTTGATCTTGCTTCTATCAGTATGGCCTATAGCATCGGCCATTCCAGGGACTTCTGTGAGAATCGCTTGTAGGTCGTCTGTTCGCAGCTTGGGTAGGCTGTAAGGGTTGAGCTCTTCGTCCACGTCGATGACAGTCCCAGGAAGATGCGGTTCCTGTTTGCACTGTCGGATGTCTCTTTCGAGCGTATGTAGCATTTTCGAATAGATATGGGAAGAGGTAGAGCATATGGAGGACCTGGCTAATTCAACGAAGCGACTGTTCCTTTCGAGTACTGTGAATTTCTCGTCATTTACTCGAAGGATCAGGTCATTCTGGATTGGGTCAGCCGGCAAATGTGGCGTGGCAACGTAAACCAACTACATGACTTACGTTCAAGCTTCCAGCGCTGGAAACCGGAGTTTCGCCGCTGAGTCTTGGTCGCTTTCCATCTCGAGCCGTGTCTCCGTTTTCTAGGGATCGCTTTCTTTTGCCATTGAGATTCTTGGTCTGCTCCGTTACTCCTTCTGCACCGTGTTTCCAAGCACCGAGTTGTGCAGCGATGGCTCTCTCAAAAGCTTGAGCTTCATCTTTCGTCATCTTTCCGTCAATTTTGCTTCTCTGGCTTGTCCGCTGTTCCGCTTCGTATCGCTTGTCGGCGTCGCTGTAGAAGTAGAATTCGCTGGTAGTTGAGATAAGCTCAGAACGATGTAAGTCGGACAGTATGCTGTGAATGCGTTCGGCCGGAGGGGAAATGTGGATTGCTTGGTTGTTGGAGCTCTTGGACTTAGATCCATTGCACACAGATGGCTCGTGATTATCTAGATGACCATTCGGGGCTCCATTAGGAGCTTGCGTCTCCATCCCTGCACATGCCTGCACTATGTCTCCTACCCGGCCATGTCCAAGCTGGATAATGTGGCCCACAATCTTACCGGCAAGGGTGCCGAAATGTTCCTCTGCAATGCGCACATATTTCCCTGATCTGACAAGACTGTAACAGCGCGTTTGGTCTGCTTCATAGAAAGTCAGGTCGTTCTCTGGTGACGTATACCAGAAGATGAAGTGCTCTTGAACCAGGACGGCTAAACTGTGTCGAAGCTGAGAAGGCGTGCAACGAGTATGGTGAAGCAAGGTATTGAAGGGCAGACGTCCATAGAGGAAGAGAGTCTCTAAGGTTTGCTTTAGAGAATCAGTGCCATCTCACACTCTGACTCACTCTAGAATGAGCCGCAAGGTCCCAAACGCTTCGACTCGCCGGGGAAAATTGAGTAGCTTTAAGATGGGCATTGGAGACTCACAGATGACAGTCCGCCATAGAAATGCTCGACTAAGGAGACACAAAGGTCTGCGGCATGCTGTAGCCCAGAAATTAGTACTTGCGGCGGAGGTAGAAGACATAGGACGAGAAAAGACTAGATAGGAGGTACTTGCTTGGGACATGCTGCTACAACATCCAGAGAAGATGCCACTTTCTCCAGATGTTGGCAAGCGTGGTCACCGAGGTAAATTCATTGATGTTGTAGGAGAGCACAATGAGAGCTGGCACACAGCCAGAGCAAAAATATGATTCGCATGGTGGGGCACGGGTCCTCATCCGAAGATCTTCCGGCAGCATCCCGGAGTTTCTCCGACGCCAAGCTTCAAGTAAGCGAGCTTCAGAGTTGAAGGTCTGCAATGGTCAACCCATTGGCCCATCGAAGTTTAGAAGACATAGATCAGGAATTGGGCAGCCTTACTATTCGTTCTCTATCGATATGATCTCCAAGGCGACGCTCGGTCGGAGCGCTCGAAGTGCACTCCGAAGGCAATGCCAGGCCAACCCGAATAGTAGACGCGGTTTGGCTGCTGCAGCTTCTGGATCCTTTACCTACGAGACTGGAGAAGCGGCGGGGGTCAAGTTCGCCAGTCGAGATCTGCCGGGACCTACGACTCATATAGCTGTGGTTGCCAAAGCTGGGTCACGATACCAACCGCTGCCGGGTCTGACAGATGCGCTCGAACAGTTTGCTTTCAAGGTCTGTCCTGGGTAGCTGGGTAAACGCCTGAAGGCATTGCACAGGAAGAGACTCTATGAATTCCCAAGCTAACCATTGAGGCTGACAGAACACCAACAAACGATCAGCTCTGAGAATTACGAGAGAAGCGGAGTTGCTAGGGGGAGAGCTTCAAGCCCACCACTCGCGAGAAAATCTGATCATCGGAGCCAAGTTCCTACGAGATGATCTGCCATACTTCGTTGAGCTTCTTGGAGAGGTTGCGTCAAACACCAAGTTCACACGTACGTTTCGTCTGATACCTCTCGCATTACCGCTAAGTGACTCGCCCAGGCCACCAATTTCAAGAGGAGGTCCTCCCAAACATCAAGCTATCTCAGAAAGCCACTCTTGCAAGGACAGCAGACTTGGCTATGAACTCTGCTCATAGCGTTGCATTTCATCGAGGACTCGGCACACCTCTGCATCCATTGTCATCTAGCCCTTTCACAAAATACCTCAGCGAGACCAGCGTCTACGAGTTCAGTCTAGCAGCTTATGCAAAGAACAACTTCGCCGTCGTTGCGAATGGTGCAAGCCACGAGGAGTTGACGAAATGGGTCGGCCAATTCTTCAATGATTGCCCACCTCAACCACCATCCCAAGCGCCACAGATCAACACTCCGCAAACCAAGTATTACGGCGGTGAAGAGCGCATTGCGCATGGTTCTGGGAACAACGTAGTGCTAGCATTCCCAGGTTCAGGCTCCGTCACTGGCGGGTTTTTCAAGCCTGAGATTTCAGTCCTAGCGACTCTCCTTGGCGGACAAACAACAATCAAATGGTCGCCGGGCTTCTCGCTCCTCTCGAAAGCTGCGGAAGAGTATCCTGGCGTACACATATCTACTACCCACCACACGTACTCCGATGCTGGCCTGCTGTGCATTTCGATGTCAGGTAACCCAGGCCAGATAAGGGACGCTGGCTCCGCGGTGGTCAGGGCACTCAAAAGCGTGGCAGCTGGAGAAGCTAGTAAGGACGATATCAAGAAGGCAGTCGCGACGGCCAAATTTCAGGCCCTGGAATCCGGTCAGCAGATCTCAACCGGTATCGAGCTCACAGGCGCTGGCCTCGTGCAGGGAGGAAAAGCCTTCCAGATCGATGAGATTGGAAAGAGCATTGGTGGAGTGACGGAAGATCAAGTCAAGAAGGTAAGCGAGGTGGCACATGATAGGCGCTCACAGGGGCTAATATATTCCCTTTCCGCGTAGGCCGCCAAATCGTTACTGGACGGAAAAGCAACAGTATCAACGGTAGGCGATTTGCATCTGCTTCCTTATGCGGAAGAAATAGGCTTGAACGTCTAGGAGTATGGTCAGGCTTTGGTAAATAGTGTATCATATTCGGCGTTGCAAAGCGTGGCTACTCAGCGACAAGCATGAAACCCTGTCCCACATAGTAGATCACGGTAAAGGAGAATAAAAGGTGAGACGCTAGAGGTCATTTTGATGTGTCCTTGGGAAATGCCACTAGTGCATATAGCTTTGTAATATTACATTGATGAAAACTTAGTGTGTACATTTTGATTGGACACTTTTTGCGAAGATCAAACAATGCAACTCAACCATCAATAGCCGTCACGACCACCGTCTACCCCTTCAAGAGATGGCGTTCGCCTGGAAAGCAGCAGGCTTGACGTATGTTCGCCAACAAGTAACAAGCAGCCCGGAAGCTGACCGTACACAGCTACAACCGCTACCTTGCCGTTGCTGCCCGCGTTGTCCGAAGATCGTTGAAGGAACAGCCACGTCTACAAGCCGAGAAAAGGGGAGAGATGGACTTGAAGTTCGCTAAGTGGGAGGTGAGAGGCTACCAATTGGTGATATAAGATGGCGCACTGATGAGATTGCTTCAGAATGGCAAGCAAGGCGAGAACAAGAACCTGGCCACCGCGAACGCCAGTGCGATGGCGGAGAGCGCAGGGCATGGACAACAATAGGCGATAGCGTCCAGCATATGGAGGTAACGGCTGAGGTCTTGTGAGATATATGTACATAGGGTGCAGGGGATAGCTTCAAGCTTAGCGGAATAGACTATCTATTGGGTCCTTGCATTATCGACCATTCACTAAATCATCATCACTCCCCAACCGTAATGCTGCTCATAACTAATCGATGAAACCATGATCTATACGTTGTGATACTTCTGATATGGTCAACCGTGTTGAGGGCATGATGCAAGGTCCGTAATCAGGAATTTATCTTGCGTCTTCCGCTGCGTAGCTAATGTTACAACATGGCAGACGCTGCCAATCTCAATCTAGCAGAAAGTCAGGAGCATACGCAAAACTCCCAGCGGCCTCAAACCCCTTTGAAGCCTCTCAAGACAAGGTCCGCTGCGGGTGGAAGTGCACGAGACATCACTACAGAGTTTACACAGGCTGCATCAGGTACTTCGACTCGGGCTCGACAGAGAGATTCCCTGACACCGTATAGCTCTAGAGACAGGTCAACTAGTCAAGGATGCCTACTTTACTCTTTTCGAATCTGTCGGCGCTTTGGAGGTCAGACATCAACGGGTCCAATTGGCAGCCGTTGCGAGCTAAGATAGACTCCTTTGGCAGATCATGGATCCCAAGATGGACAGTGGATATCTAGAGCCTGGCGAAACACTTGAGGATCAATATGATGTGTCTCGCCATCTTCTTCCTGAAGAGGTGATCGGAGTCATGGACCAGATGCTGTGCTACGAGGTGGGCGTTCACGTCGCAAGTTCATAGAGGCGAAGCATATCTGATGCTGATATAGGTCTGGTAGATGGCATGGCATATGGGTAACCCGCTCTCACAAACGCTATTCACATCATTCCATCTGGATCGAATGCTATGGCCCCAACCAAAATCTATTGACGAAGCGAGGTTCAATCGCGACAAGCCCAATGACCCTGGGAACGAGCTGGTCCACCTAGTACTTCGTGCATACTGCCTCGGATTGGTCAAGACATGTGACTTTGTACACCGCGCGGTTGATAATGAGCACTATTACGAAGTGGGTCACTCAGTCCGATGTCTCATCTCAGTTCCTCTAAGATCTATTGTTGCCAAATGAGACTCTGACATACAAGCCTAGGAAGAAGACTTCGTGACAAACCTTTATCACAGAGATCTGCTCACGGACGTCAAGGCTACCAACATTGTTGAAATCATCGACCAGGCCGTCGCATGGCTCGACTTCGCGCACACCATCACAGACGAACTCCGAAGCGCTCTGCGAGCGCGTCTAGATCTTCGAAAAGCATTTCTCTTGGCTACCAATTTGGAAGTGGGTATCGGCAATGCGGAAAGGCCTGACTCATGGAATGTATGTTCGCGAATGCTGCGTACAATCTGTCCTACCACTACTCCAGGCGTCTCTGTCGTATCTGCGTTCAGTCCCAAGATCCAACGGAGGCTTGCCAGCACTGTACCACCACGACCGATTGTCAACATTAGTTTCGATGATGCTCATGCTTTCTTCGTTCGCACGTGTGTCTGTGCGCGGGAAGCTTTCGGCATCCTGAGCTGCTCTGGAGCCTCCCATATAATAGTATGATCTAAGTTGTATCGATTTTTGTATGACTGACTGATGGGGGCTAGAATTTTGTGCGATATTTCCAGACCAAGTCTTTGCAACCACCGGTCTATGTTCGTTGTCTGATTCAGTCCCTTATCCTCAGTGAGATGAGAGTTCTAGACCGAATGTCTATCAAGCAGCTCCTTTATTGCGATCTTGAAGAGATAACCTTGCCAGCAAGCGTTCTTGTGGACCCTACAAGCGACGAATATGAGGCACCGCAGCATCCAAGATTTCAAATCAATGCAAAAATGGAGACATTGATCTCTCGATCTGCCGATGTGAGCTTTGTATGCAATTCTTCGGCTGGTTCGTTAACAGGCATAGGCTTTTTTCGAGATTTTCCGGGCGCTTTGTATGAATCGGTCTCGATTGCGACGTATGTTATGTCATTTGATTCTTGACTGGGACAATATACAGCTTGATGTACGTGATGGTGATCTCCAAGGAGGACTACACTGACAGGCATAAGGCGGAGACACTCGACATTGAACTTCGTGAATTGGTCGAAGAGAAACCTATCGTCGACCCCAAAACGCCTAGTGATAAGATCTGGTCATTTCCCCTATCCTCCTGGGCATACTATCACAAGCTGCAGCAAATGGAGTGGATCGTTTCGATAGGCTTCGAACTACAAATCTACCGAGTCGATGAGTTGGGCGGCATGTACTGGTGTGGTCTGCTATCCTCATATCTGTGGTCACAACTCCTGATCACAGCAGGTATCTTCAACATTTGGCTAGTACGCGTTTTCAGCATCTCGAACGAATCCGCACCTTCACCAATCGACGTCTGGCACAAATGTCGAAATTGTCACAAAATCAGAAAGAGTCCTATTCTCGGTCATTTGACTACATAAGTTTCGCAGCAAAGGAAGCAGCCGCGATTCAATCATTCGCCGATGGCCTATCATGCGTTCGTCGATCTCCGGCTATTCAAAAGCTTACTGACTATGACATAGCTTTACTCGTTGCTTGCACATCTCTCGATACTGCCGAATCCATATGGACCGTTTCCCTACAGCTCCGGTCCGCTTCGTTATGCCCTCCGTATGCGACCTTTCACGCCCTTGTCCATTCCCGAAGTACCATCCTATACCGAGTTTGAGCAACTAGCCTCTCTACCGGCCAGTAGTGAAAGTTCCGATAACTATCTATCCAACGATAGCAAGTATCCACCGGAATGGAGATCTCAGGCCAAGAATCTCGTGGAAAACGCAGATGTAGCATTGCAGAGTGCCCGTAAAGAATGGGACGCCATCAGCAGAACCTCACCATCGAAGGCGCGGACGACTCATTGCGATGAGTGGTGGCTAGCAGATGTTAAAAATGTGCAGAGAGCGTGCATTGCAGCCAACATAGCCGTCAAGACAGTCAGCAAAGCCGTCCTAGGCTTGGGGAATGAGTGTCGGACCAGGGATCTGAAGACGGCTTTCAAGGTCGATATGGGCGACTATGGGAAGGGCTATCATACTTGGTGGGTTGTGCCAAAGATTACAGTCACACCGCAATGATCCAGCGGGTACCTATCATATTTGATATGCATGTAACCTGGAATTGACCATGTCGAAATCTCAACTTACACTCTCAATTTCTCGGATACTGATTTTCGCACGCTCCTTTCTTTTTGCATCTTGAGAAGTATAGCATGTTTTACATTATCTCCTTCTTTTCTGTGTGGTCCGGTTGCCTATATACGACGTTGAATATAATCAAGCTCCGCTACTGTTGACAGTGTTCAGCTATCTAGAATTCGAGGCTCGACGCTTCAGGCTTGCCTCCAACCAATATTGGCACAGTCCTTGCTATAACCGCGCAGCAAGTCCTACAGAGTCGCACGGTGATCCCCGAAACGACCCGCATAGCAACGAGCAACTTCGATATTCAAATACTCGGTAATGGGACACTTTCAAGGTAGTTTTGGCTGCTCGCGAGCCCTACCCAATGACTAGCTCGCTCGCCGCCGAGCTGCGAAACCCGAAAGACCCAGCATATAGAAAAGAGTTGATTATATCCGGGACATCAAGCACAAATACTGGAAAACCCCTATGGTCTTAAGGGGAGTACTGCCACTACCGTTGGTATTTGGAGGAGCGACCAGCGCTGCAGCAACCACGAAGATGAATGCTAGTTCATCTTCTTCCGCAATTGCTACGGAGTTGGTCGCAATGATTACGGTATTCTGTCATCACCGTTCGCGCGACCATACGTGTTTCAGTGACAGTACCCAACCCCCAGCGCCGGCAGCTACCCCCCGAAATCTGGACGTACAATGAGTTTATCCGGTTAAACCCACCTCTATGGCCACAACCCTCGTACCGATGGGTATTCCGACCGCGGTCATATCCTCGGCTGCTATAACAGTAGCGATAATTAACCCAAAGCGTACAATGAGCGAAGGATATCAGATGGACGCGCATGTGAGAAGCATGGGCGGTGCCTTACCTCATGGCCTCAGCCAAGACATAAAATATTTCCACATCGATAGCAGACAACGCGATCCGGCTCTCAAGCGCACCGCTCTCGGTACCGGAAATCCGAAGCAAGGCTAAGGGATTCCAATAAAGTCGGCATAGCCCTGTTCATAAACTCAATGGAGAACAAGGATGTAGAGTCAGGTGCCCAACCGTTTGCTAATTAAGATGTATAACAAAGCTTACGCAGTTGTTAGCTCTACACGAGGTACAAAGTGGACACGACTTTCGGGAACCGTATAATCCCATCGTGATTGCTTCACAGAGCATACAGGCCCAAATCTCTCCATCAAGAGTATGTGCCATCTTTCTTCAACTTCGAATAGCCAGGATACTTGCCCAGTTGGCTATTATCGTAGTTGTACTGGCTCAACTGCGGGCAACCAAAGCTACTTACAGCTTGCGCTACTGCATTATTGACTTGGGATATTGCCCCTTCGACATCGGAGAGAACGCCGGCGTTCCGTATCAGATCAGGGGCAGCAACCGCCACCGTTTGGAATAGAAAGCAGGCGAGATTGTTACCTTGAAGCAGAGTTTCGCTGTTATACAGACCACCCTATGTTCCAGTCAGATCGCGTTTCAAAGACTAACGAGCAGACTCCTCTCTGAAACATCGACCAAGATCCATTTATGCAGGACTCATCAAGAAAGGGGCAAAGTACTGACTGTCAGGTTTCCAAAGTCCAGACCAGTAAAAGAGTTCACGGTCCCGGTGTTCCCTCCAAACGTCAACAATTCTGGATGCTGCTGTACGAGGGTTTTGAAGTCCGATATAAAAAACGGAACGCTATACGGGTCACCCGCAGCACGTGTGTACCAATTGTTTCCGCTCTGCACCAGGGGTATACTTCAGGCTACTTTGATCTGCGCCGGTCATGGAGTAAAAGGATTTCAGTGTTCCCCGATCCAGAAAACCATCTGGGTAAGTAGCGGATTTGTTGCTAAACATGCGGAAGATGAACGCGTGGGTCCCCGGAGGAATAAAGAAGCCCAAGAAACCTCGGAAGTAGTATGGATTCTGGGAGACAGACTCGTCATCTGAAAGCTACGTTAGCACTCGACGACCCCGATGTCGTAAGGATTTGGACAGCTACATCTTGTTACAGCATATCCTCCCAGTAAGTCCAGGTCATAGTTGGGGTTTACAGCCCCTGACCCTGGAAGGTCGTACATGCCTTGAAAGAAGGGCAACTGCGTTAGATATGCTTCTCCGCTGGACGTTCACGTCAGCGAACGGCATATGCAGTCGTAAGCTGCAGGGTGTACTTACAATTGGTACAGATCGCCTCGTGTGGGACTCGCATCACCCTCAAAACGGTTATGCGAATTCGATATGCCTCTCGGCTCTGTATGCATAAGGTAGGAAGGCGCGCCTCCACGAGCCAATCGGCACTCGGAATTTTCCGTATGAATGCAGCACAATGCAGGAGCAGAGGACCGAGCAAGTCCGATCGACCCATAGAGGCAGCTCTTTCCCCAATTGTTTTGCTTACTTCCCTCCATTTGTCGCCTAGCCTACTGAGCTGTCGGCCAAAAAGCAGAGAATCGAGCATCATGAGGACCTGAAGATCGGAACCTTCAGTATATTACTGCAAGCCACGCCTCAGCGAAAGATTCCAAGGGCCAATCACTCCATGAGCTCTTACGATGTCTTTCCCAGGGATTTTCCGACCACGTATATTGAGAACACGCGTCGGGCTCTCCTGTCCGCTGTTCTAATTCGAATAAAGCAGATGCTCTATTGGCCCATTTCTCTAAATATGCGTCTTCATTACACCCAACCATCCAGTCCATCAATATCCTGTCAATCATTTTTTTCGCAAATCCTTCAAGCTGCACACACAATTGTGTTGCCAGCGCATATTGAACAAAATCTCCAATCCCCAAGCGCCATCGAGCACCCACCTCAAGGAGCGAACCAAGAAATCGACTCGCATGTCCACAACCCCAATCCGATACGATCGCAAACATAGAGTAACCTAGCCCATACAACCCCACGCCGACGCTGGTCCCCTTAAGATACCAACCGCTTCTTCACCCGATCAGGGACAGGTCATGGATCGAACGCAACCCACCTCTCAAACATATCTCCTCCTCACACTCCAAGCAACGCTCTCCCTCCCTTTCTCCAAGCAACGCTCTTCCTCCACTTCCCATACCGCAAATGTCCGCAATCGTCGAACAATCGCTTCTTGTCGGCCTTCTTGCTCAAATTAATTACCCAACACCGATCCGCATCCGAAAGCTGGGAGCTAGATCTATAAAACATTCATGCCGTTGTCGGCCGTGATATCCCCGATCCCGCTTGCAACGCATGAGCTCTCTTCCTCATTCTCACTATCAATGCTCTCGGGTCAACGAATGCTGCGCGCTACCCTTGCCAGATGAACACTTTCCTTGGCTAAAGGTAGCTGTCAGCCTCTCCGACCTTATCTATTTCTTATGTCTGCTTGCAGTGTCCAGGTGCGAGAAGCTAGCCAGCGTTAAATACCTCTAGGCGTCTGTGTAGCACTACGCCCCACACAGCAGAATGAGCCGAGCTCGAGTTCTCAAACCCCTCAGGAGCGCCACGCGAGAGCGAGTGCTTGTTGACTCGGGCAAAGAGCTCAAGCCCCATGGTGCACAGTAGGTCCTTCGTTCAGTACTAATGAGTCTATCTTGAACCCCCCCTACTTCCCATACCAGGTATCTAAGTCTAGACTATAAAGTGCCATCTCCACTTTCGTAATTAGAGGTTATAGCAAGCCAGGTGGCAAAATGAACCTATCGAATAAGAGAGCTATACCCTCCTTCTTCCGTACCAAAATACAACAAGCGCTCTAGTACAGAGCACAACAAGCCTTTCCTCCGAAGACTTAGTGCAAGGACGCGGATAGAGAGCGAGAAAAAGAGCTTCCAATGAAAGATGATCGTGATAGCCTCCTCCCCGACCCTTCTCCCTCTAGGCAAATCAGCCATAAGCTCCCTCCAAACCTATTACCTCTGTAACCTCTCCCCCCCTGTCAATCTTCACACCAAAAACCAACCATACCCCATCCCAACTCGCACTCAAACCCAGCACCGACTCCTCTACCACCACAAACAAACCATATTTCCCTGCGAACCACTCCCCAGCCACGCTCATCAACGCCATCATTAGCAACACAGCGCGCTTCTGGACATGGCGTATATTGTGAGATTATGACGGGAGAGCAAGCCTCCTCCCAGCGCTGGGAGTTTGCTGTTGATGATTATGGCATAGGAAGGGGGCTGGGTTGAGTCGCTTCGTTGTGTGTTTGAGATCTGTCATGAATGATTTTCATCGTAGTTGAGATAGGGGGAGGGGGGTAGGGGAAGTGGAGGGCTCAGAGGAGAGGATGGATGTGATGCCAAGGGGGCTCACCCACTATGATAGTCGTCTGGCTGGATATTTAGAGGAAGCAGGCAAGGATGGGTATAAGGGCTAAAGAGAGCATGGTTTAAGCTGGCGGTCGGAGTACGCGATGAGTTTTATGGGATTGAAAGGCTGTGAGTAGACAAGGAAGTTCGGAAACGAAGGTTGTGACCAGGAGGTTACACACTAGGTCGCCCTTTCCTACCACCACGCCTTGAAGCCACCGGGTACTAGATGCTGGACCAAACCCGCGAAGATTCACCGATCCTCCTCGAGTACTTCAAATCCTCGTCATCATAAGACGCCATAGTATCTTGACTGGGCAACGCATAGTTGGCGTAGATGGGTTTCTTGTGCTGGCCATGAAAATTCCATGTATGCCTTTGCGGCGACCTAGTACCGCCACCAACACTCGATGACTGACCAATTCGCTAAGACATAAGTAGTGTTGAAGGCACTTATGTCAATCGTGACGCCATCCTCTATTGGCCGATCCGACCCACCATATGGCCTCCCCCCCCGCACTGCAAATCGGTAGTCAGAAAAGCCAGCAGCTCCACACCCTGTGAACATTTGAGCGTAAACCTGCGCGCGGGCTGGACCTTGATCTCAAAGGCAGACCAGTAGCCTGATCCCGAAATATCATTACACTCACTCTCGGAAACCAGGTACTCCGGAAAGGAGGCGGGAGATCCAACCGTTGTTTTCAGAATGAGAAAACCACTAGGCAAACCTCAGATCCGAGATCTTCGGAACGCTCGTATGATTTGGAATTCACGCAATTTCAGTAGGTCAGATAGGTAGTCGAGTCTTGCGGGAAGAGGGTGGCCGAGTCCGATCCATATACAGTATATGCTGGACCGGGGCTTGCCAGAACCAGTGAATGCAGATATTTAGGAATCAAGGGCATTTCTGAAAACGATCTTAGCCAGATTGGTATCTAATGTATGATACCCCAAAGACGTCGAGCTATTAGCTAGAGACGAAGAGCGGGAGCAGCAGTTCGATAGGCATTCATTGCCGCGAAGACTCCAATTTAGCAGATGTAATTCCGTTGAAAGGCTTTAGTGCACCTCGGTGTTTGGATTGAGACGCAGTGGCCGTAGTCAATTTCTAAGGAGCCTTTCACGCGCCTATCGTAACTTCTTTGCTATCTAATCAAGGTAGTATCAGGAAGAACGGGACAGGTTCCAATGGACGAAGCCTGCCGAGTAGAACCCAAAGAGATAACAAGGAAGGAGATAGCGCCCATTGCGAGAAGTCAGGCACCTACGAATTCATACTAGCGGAGGCTTGAGGTATTAGGACTCGATCGAGGGTAGTCTTATACGATGAGCTATGATTGACTGATATATGCGCACCGCTTAAAAAAATCTTTTGTTGCAATTCTACAATTGAAGTTAGCACTTGGCTGAACTTGTAGACTTTCGCAGCTGGAGTTCGGGGTAATGAGTTGGTGCGTGTAAGCTGCTCGTTAGTGGGCGCTCGTTCGCGTGGCCATTCTTATAAGATTCTTCTCTCGTGGCGTCCACAACTCTTGAAAGAGTGCAGCGCAACAGTGATAGGGGTGTCAGGTTTTCCCAGCATACGTGATCTTGTTCAGCTAAGCCACCAAGTTTTCCCATTCATAATGCCACTAAGAGTTCTGCACAAGGCATCCTACTGTCCTTACTGTCCGGCGCCATACCCTTAGATGCCGGTGCTCTTTGATCCAGGTTCGTAGTTTATAGATAGCCTTCGGCGGACGCCACAAAAGAAACATCGACCTCGAAATGTATGCCTTCGGTCTTGTATTGCTCACACTGAAGATCGAATGTAAGCTCTATTGATAGCAAAATAGCTATACTCTTCATAGACTCTCGGAAAGCCCCCATGCCTTATCGAAAATGTGCGCTTTGACTGAAGCATGACACGGGGTTCTTACCCGCTGCGTGTGAGAGCGCAGGACTGGAGAATGCAGCATCTCCTCGCTGTAGTGTTATGCTGACGTAGTCCCCCAAGAACATCTCATCAACATCCCGAAGGCGAGAAGCCATACAATCTGCTTCGGATCACTGACTGAAGCGCAGAAATCGTGTCGGACCACTATCGAGAGGCATGTTGCTGTGCGCTATTATGCCTGTAAAGCGTTTAATCGAGAAGCGTTTTGGCTGGCTTTCGAAGTGCGGCGCATGCGGCCGCTGTGGAAACCCACATGGTTTCTCGATGACTGACTTGGACGGCACCGTCAGACTTAAGAACATTCACGGGGCGGTGATACGGAACGTTGGACCGAGCCAGGCGTCACAGACGAGAGCCAGCGAGGGGCCAGAGTAGTACTGCATGAAGGACGCTAGTGTGCCTGCCAGAAGGTATTCTATATGCCGTCGTTATTCTCACCAGCGGTGGAGTGGTCCTGATTCGCTGATGCATGTCCGGAGACGATAATTATCTGGAAAGCGGTGTTCATTTCGTCGATGGGTAAAACATCCTGGTATATTGTGTTGAAGAAGGAAACAGGTGGTCCAGAGAGGAGAGGATGGTGCCACTAATCATGAAGCCTAGAGATTGTGGAATCATTCCGTAGATGGTGCAGCCAAAACTCGCAAATCGTTAAAGTTTCGATGGGCAATGTGAGCAAGGCTGCTGGGCCGAGTGTTATATGGTTTGGCCACATAGCGCCTAGGGATCAGAGATATAAGGCCTCTGGTGTAGTGCGTCTTGTCCGGGTGGCATTTTCGAGGACACTGAAAAGGCCACTTCGTTGCTTGACACAATCTAACCGCCGTGATAACAAGTGTCAAGAGCAGACTTGGGCAATGAAAGAGCGATGATGTTGAAGTACTCATAGCAATTCCATGCGTTGGCAAGAACGCCATGATGGGTGGGTTCCTAGGGCTCTCTATCAGCGTCAACCGAGTGCGCGGTGCACTTTGGCAGTTTACCTTTTCAGCAATGGGTCATCACTGGTCAGCTAAACCATCGCTAGTTTGCCAGAATATTTTTCGATAGTGCCACGGAATGTATGCTCCCCATTTAGTGCACCCTGCCAGATACAGTAGATAGAGCTTGTCTGTCGACTCGGACAATATTGCATGAGCGGGATGCCGGCTCGCTTTGGGAAGATGGTGAGTCTTACAGCATGAGTGCTACTGACACGGACAGAGACATCATGGTATGATGAATGGGGTGTACAGAGACATTTGGGAAAAAGGGAAAGGAGATGTAAATGCTAAGCAACGCTACTTAGGTAGGTTATTAGTATCTTAGAGCTTCGGGATCACTTTCCACCCATCCCCCTCCAAGCTGGCTGTAGTCTCGCTACCAAAGCCTTTGGTATTCATCCCTGGCTTGGCCTTGGTGTGTTTGCCCAAATTCGGACCCTGCGTCTGAGCATCTTCCTGAGCATCTTCCTGAGTCTCTGTCTCCCAAGGAGGAACCCAAGTCGTCGTTCTAGCATTGTGGTCCAGAAAGTAGGGCCTCCCCTCCCTCGTCTGCCTTCTCTCCCAGCCCACTGGCAGAAGCTGCGTTGTCTCGTGCACGTCTCTTCGCGGTCGAAGCCAGCTTGTAGTCCTCGTATTGTGATCGACATAGTAAGTCTGGCCATCGGTAGTTTCGCGCACCTCCCAGCCTGTGGGAAGATCAATATCCACTGCGTCACTGTCGGGACGAAGGGGTGCGGGATATTGTAACGGGTGGTGCCAGGTGGTGATTCGAGTATTATGGTCGATGTAATACTCTATTCCATCCTTTGATATTGACGATTCCCACCTACTCGGCAGCGGCTCGTCGTCGGAATCGTCCCCCTTCCAGCGAGACGGTGACGAAGAGCGCGTGTCATCGTCCGGTTCTGTACGAACAATGCTGTTATGAAAAGATTTGGTAGATGGTGTTCGGTTGCCAGATATATCGCTCTTCATGGTGGATTTCGGTTGTCGGATGGTGTTCCTAGTGCTGTTCGGGTCACCCATCCTCGACTGCGTGGATCGATACAAGTGAGTGGTAGTACCTCAGGATGATAAGGAAGGTCGACTTGCCGTTGAAGCTACTTCTGCCCGAGAACGGTTCTGTGATTGAGCTGGAGACTGTTGACTGCGGGCAAGCGCAGCCTAATAGCCTAGGTCGCCTAGCCTAGGTCGCCTAACGCAGAGTACGCATCTTCAAAGCTGCGGCTGGTTGGGGCATGTAGGAAGCAGCATCAATGGTTGAAACCAAGTTTTTGTTTTCAACCTACGCTTTTACTCTGTCCCTGTCCTGATCCCAAGCCCGTCCAGCATCACCTGTAAGCTTCGCCTTCTTCTTTGCTCTTTGCTCCTCCCTGATATCTTTCGCTTTCTCTCTCGAATCGATAGTAATCATTTCCTCGTTCTTCTTTTTCCAGCTTAGATCCTTGCCTAGTCGATCCTTCTCAAAGGTCAGTGCATGCGACATCCAGCCCTTATCATCCACGACGGCCCCAGCTTCGGCATCTTGAGCATCCCACGACTTGCAAGACTGGCAATTGACGATGAAGTGGAGATTGCACACAGCTTCCTCTTCGTTGACCGCTTCTTCTGCACCATTAGCTTTGACGGAGGGTGCATCGGCACCCGGTCTTGCGGTTGGCGCGGATGGTTCAGCTGCTTTCTCGAGGCGAACGCGGAAAGCATCCAGGATGTCTTTGCTGTGCGCAGCTGTGTTACCTCCAGGCTTCCTCTTGCGCCCACGAACCGAAGTCTCTGGTATCATAGCTTCAAGAGCGGACTTCTTCCGGCGTTCAGGTGCTGGTGCAGCGACTGTACGTTTCATCGAAGCTTTCATCTCTGCAATCTGAACATTCGTTCGTTCCAGTAGACTAGAAACCTTGCCCACGACTTCAAGCTCCGGAGAGTTAGTAGCTGAGCGCTCAGACTCCTCGTCCTTGGGTAGCGGAAGTTGTTCGTGGTTGTCCTGCATTACAAGTGGGGGTGGTGTGGGCGACTTGGAGGTTCTACGACGAACAGCCTTCTCGAGAGGCTTGTTGACAGGCTTTACAGAACCATTTGCGCTCGTACTATATCCGTTCTGCTCGCCACCACTTACAAGCTTGGTGTTGAACTTCTCCTTCCTCACCACAGGCGCCTCCTCTTCACCATTCTCCTCAGCCGCAAAACTTAGAAGCGTCTTATTGCCCTTCTTCTTCCCCGTCTTCTTTCCCCTCTCTGCGATCTTCCCCACCTCCTTCGCCGTTTGCCTAGCCTTCCTCTCCGTCCTCACCATATCCTCAAATGGATTCACCAAGATCTGCGCCCCCGTCACCTTCGTAGGGTACATTGGTCTCTCACTCCCTTCTCTCTCTAGATCCGCCTCCCCCATCCTCAGAACATTATATAAAGTATCCCCCACTACCCGTCCAAAAATCGTATTCCTCCCCTCCAACTCCGGCGTCGGTCCCAACGTCAGGAAGAATTGACTCCCGTTATCGTTCTTCTGCCCCCCATTGGCCATCCCCAACAGGCCCCTCCGATTGAACTTAAGCCTGCTGTGGAATTCATCTTCGAACAGGCCGCCAGCGTAGATGGCTTCGCCGCCTTCGCCAGTGCCGGTGGGGTCACCGCCTTGGATCACGAAGCCGGAAACCAGGCGGTGGAAGATGGTATTATTGTAGTAGCCATCGAGGCAGAGCTGGAGGAAGTTGCGGGACGTGAGGGGGGTTTGTTTGGCGAAGAGTTCGAGGAGGATGTCGCCTGCGGTGCTGGTGAGAAGGACTTGAGCGGTGGGTTGCGGCTCGAGATTGTAGAGCGCACTCATTGTGAAGAAATCCCTTGGGAGGAAGTAGTGCGGCAGCAGTGTGCCCAACGGAACATATTACAGGAGCCGGTTGGTACCTTAGGTTCTGTGGTTCAGTTCACGGTAGGATTGCTTTAGGGTTGGTTCTCCAGATGATCAATTGACCCGGGGAATCGCTTAAATACTCTATTGTGAGCAAGAGACACGATTGCACGTGCGAATGTTTCTATCACGCTGATCAATCTGTGCATCCTTGAAGTGGCACCTTGTGACAAGTATCAAGACCAGGCAGAATATCGAGGGTTTGGGAACGAGTGAGATAGAGTACATGACGCCTGCAGCACCCGAGACTTCCGTGACCAGACACTGTGAAGAGACCGCAAGCAATAGCTTCCATTAGTGACGACCTTGCACCCATCCAAATGTCCGTGGAGAGAGAATGAGACATGCTCCTCTGACGCACGCGTGACCTTCCGAAAGACGCAAGATAAAGCAATGTGTACCTCGTCCCCGTCGACCTATCGCGAGTTGTTCGCAATTTGATCGACGAGCGCAATCCGGTTGTGCTGATACATGCAATTTGTCCCTCTTCCACCTACACAGCTTCCCATCTAACAGCACCCACCAGCCGAACCTGACTGCACACCTTGACCTTGTCCGACTTGTACCGTAGGTTTGTTGTTGACCGTTGTGGTTCCCATTCGCTCTTTGATCTGGCGAGCCATGGTCAGGAAGGCTTGTTCGACGTTGGAGGCATTCTTGGCCGATGTTTCTAGGAATGGGATGCCCAAGCTGTCAGCAAATTCCTGAATCCACGTGTCAGCGTCCTGAGCGAAGGAGGTAGCAGCCTTTAGCCGCGCACAAGGGAATACCTTTGCAACGGTGTAGTCGACGACTTTCTTGTCCGACATATCGCTCTTGTTTCCGACAAGTAGCTTGTTGACACCCTCTGTAGCGTAGCGATCGATTTCCTGCAGCCATTGCTTGACGTTGTTGAACGAGTCCATGTCCGTCACGTCATACACAACGCAGATACCATGGGCGCCTCGGTAGTAGGATGATGTGATGGTTCGGAATCTCTCTTGGCCTGCCGTATCCCACTATTATCGTAATAAGCCTAATATCCAAACCCGAAATCTATAGCCATGATGAGTATACGTACGATCTGAAGCTTTACAGTCTTGCCATCGAGCTCGATTGTGCGGATTTTCTGAATACATCAGTAACAGTTCGGCTGCAAGCCTCGCCACAGCAGGTGTCATACGAAGTCCACACCGATGGTTGATATGTAGCTTTCGGTGTATGTGTCGTCGGCGAATCGAAGCAGCAAGCAAGACTTTCCGACTCCGGAGTCGCCGATCAGGAGCAGCTTGAAGAGGTAGTCGTATCTGAGCAGAAGGGGCTTAGTAACAAGCAGGATAACATCGGCGTAATCTGCTAAAACAGCTGCTGATAACAAGTGCTAGGAGATTGCTGATTGAAATAGTTTGCGGGTACTCTATAGTCGCCATCATCAGTAGAAGCTGATGGTCAGGGACTGGCAAGTGACCTACTACTCAGGATTCATGTTCACGGTAAGGGAAGGATGTATGGGCGGTGACTGCTTTCAGGGTAGACTCTTCCTTGCAGCAGCCTTTTCCGAAGGGGGTAGAGTGCTGGAGTAATTGTAGAGGAAGATGCGAAGTCCGGGTAGAGATCGAGCGTGTGGTCTTTGAAGTCGGATACCTCGATGTTTCGGAGGCTTTCAAGTCAAGGCCGGAGTTCAACCGAGGACGTCCCGTGACCTCGGACTTTCAGCGTGACAATTTTGCGACTCGTGGACGGGCAACATCAGATTGCAGGGCAGATGATGCGTGTTAAAAGTCGTGCACAATGAATTTTGGTCAGTCATGGCTTGCAAATTGTAATAAGCTAAAAACTGCTATTGAATGCCATTTGTACCAACCCTCGGATTCGGATGAGCATTCACTACATATTCGACAGTCATCTGGATTGGAATGTTACAATGCATCCTTAATATTCACTCAGCCTAAGCTTCTTTCCCACGGCCTTCCTTGCCTGCCCCGCTGCCATCTCACTTGGACGCTCGGCTTCCTGACTTGCCTTGAGCGCTTGCAACAGCATGCCCGCGTCAAAGAATCCATCTGGAAACTGATTAGCCACTACAACAGCCATGAACAACAAAGTAGAGTACTCACAACCACCAAGCCCATCGTCTTCGTCCTCTGCCTCTTTGTCATCGATCACGTCGTCAGCCCCACCCTTGATGGCTCGGCCCCCTTTATTCGTAGTCTTCTCCGGCCTCTCCTCCGCTTCCCTAACTCGGCTTGCTCTTGGGCTATGGCATTTGTTCACTGCCCTCAAGACTCTTCTAATCTCCAAGAAGTAGCTTTCGATGCTGTCGACGAACCGCTTCGTCTGCCGGTGCTTGCTGCTAGCGCATATACTGACACTGTCGTCTTTGATGATATAGCCAATACCAAAACCCTCGCCAGAGGTAGGACCAAAGCCAAATTGTCTCAAAGCAGGATTGCCGCAATTGGAGGTACTGAGAATCGTGTTATTGATTTTATCCCAGCCAGCATCCGCGAAGATAGCAGGCATAGATTGTGAAGGAGTACGACCGTTTGGGGACCCATTCGCTTCAGGCATGCCTGAGTTTGGCCCGCGTGGTGATCCAGTATCTCCATCTGACATGCCTTCCACGGGGGATGTGTAGCCGTTTGAACTCATCCCAGTGCTTGAAGCAGCTTCTGCACCTTCCTCGTCGACAGCACGTTGCCATACAGAGTAAAGCGCATACATATGCCTATCTTGACCGAGAGCCTTAGCACATTCTTTTGTGATGGTAGTGTGTTTCTGTGTCGCTTTCTTCAGAGAATCGACTTTGCGCTGTGCCGGGTTCTCAGCCCAGAAAGTTTGGACGAAGTCGACGCTCTCAGGGGTGACAGCCCGTACAGCTTCCGTTCGCCCATGTAGGAAAACCTTGGTCATCGCCGGCTCATATACGTTTTCCAGGCGGCCATACAATCCGTAGTAGGCCGCTTGAAAAGCTAATTGCACAAAAGCATCCGGCGAAAACCCCATAGAAGTCATGAAATTCTTGCCGTAGCCGGAGAACTCTAGAGTTTGGAACTCGTTTTGCTGGATCAAATCAGCGAGTCGCGATTCTGCAAAACGTAACGCTGTACTAAGCTCAGGCAACATGTCCCATTCCAGCTTGTGTGGAATCGTGCTGACGTCGCCAAAGCTGTCCGGATCTCTCTTCGACGGGTCGGGGCTTTCCGAAGTCCAAAGACTGGGAGCTTTTCCGTTAATGCTCTTTGCAAATCTTAAGATGGTGTCAGTATACACGTCAGATGCCATTCGTAGTACAGTGTGTCCATCCACTCCCGTATGTTCGAAATTGATGCCCGCACTACCGTTCTTGCAGACAATGATCTGCATCTTGTCGTACCATCGATTTGTGCAAGTACCAATCTGAACCCCTTTTACAACCTCGCTGGTCCCACAAAGCATGTTGCCACACAGTTCAGCTGGAGTTTTGGGCTCCGTATAATCCAGGCACAGAATGAAAAGCGCAGAGTCCACGATACTAAGACACTCAGCGTTGTTGGAGTCTTCGTCGCGCGTCAAGAGGTCTCTTAAGCCAGCCCAGATCTTTCGGTTCTCCGTACTCAGAACTCCCAGCGCACCTTTGGCGGCCTCTTGTATCGGTGTCTCCTCAGCATCGTCAACAATGACTTGTAGATTTATAGCCATATCTTTCTCGGTCATGATTAGATCACTAGCATCATCTAACGCATCAAACCAGTAGAATTGTCCCTTGCACAGTACAACGAGATGCTTAGACCCCGAATCTTGAGCAATTTGACAGCCATTCTCTGTTGGCACTCTTGCTGTGCCAAAAAGTCGGGAGTACTGATACATGTCTAATGGCTTGCCTCGAAGCGTATCTGGCGGCAGCTCTTCCTTGCGCACAGCACGTACGAACGAGAGCGCCGAGTTGACGAGGGAGGCAGCCCTGGTGACTTGATTGTTTCGCGCCGGTGTAGGATCATCCTCGAGCAGGAAGAAGGGGTTCAGGTTCAGGACGACAGAATTATCGAAATTGAGGTAAGAGTCGTACCCTAAGCTCGATCAGCCGTTGCGCGGAGATGTATCGTGTTTGGGACGTACAGAACTGCTCGATATAACTAGTCTTGCCCGTGGCGTATTTCTTGAGTCTCGATTGCAGCTCCGGCCCGTCACTCTTTAGAAAGTCGGCTACAGCAGCCGCAGTGTCCGCCTGCTCTCGACTATTCTGAAGCGGCTTTAAGGCATCCTTGTACTTTTCGCAGGTACTCTCGAGCTCCGGGATGGGAAGCTTTTGAAGCTTGTCTTGCGACGCATATGTGATCCCAGGCTTACCGTCAGGTTTATGCGATGCCAAAGGCTCTCGCTCTGCGGGCGAGTACACTTGTTGTGATTGAGCGGCAGAAGAGCGATTTGTATCGTTCATTGGGGGCTGAGAGCTGGCCAGGCTCTCGTTGAGGGACTTAGGCATGGTGAATGTATGTACTGTCATTGTTGTAGATGCTTAGTTATGTATACAACGAGCAGACAAAGGTGGGGATGTTGAGCAGTTTCAGTGCGCTACGATAGAAGTAGTGGCAATCCTGCAGACAGTAGGAAGGCATTGAAAGTCTTCAAACAATATTTAGATAAAGGCAACGAACGACTGGACTGAAGAAGATCGTTGAAAGCAGATCCAAGCAGTAGAGGGCTCTATCCATGCCTTGCCCGGTGGAGAAGCTCAGAGCATGTGAGGGATGGAAGGGAATGCTCTGGGCCAAAGGAGACAAGAACGAAGCTTACGATGCGACGGAGGTCTGCAATTGGATCCAGGTGTGGGAAAAGTGATGCACTTCAACGTACCGCATCGCCTTCAGCCAACTATCTTACTTTCTCTTGCCTGCCGTCAGTCGCGCTTCGGCGGGGTCGGTAACCCGCACGTGATAGGCTTCGACTCCGCAACTGACGAGCGGAGAGGACCAGCAAACCATGCGTACAGGGCGAGAGTTCTCATGCAAGCTCAACGTGAACGGTACTACAGTCAGCTAAGGTATGGTTCATTTTTGGAGAGCGTTCAAGGGCGTCGAATGCCGCCAATGCCGGACCAGCGGCATCCTTGACGCCCCGTGGGCAGTCCATGTTCTCGACAATACAGAACGGACGAGAGGATGCGTCTGAATACAGATCAGGCTGGTGGATCGACTGTACCCAGAGGCGTCGACGTCGAGAGACGTAGGCCTGGCATACGCACAACAACAATGTTTTGGGTCTGGCTGAAGCATTCGTCTGTCACTGTCCTTGCTGATAGGACTGTCGCACCTTTCGTCGAGCATCAAAACGAGCCACGTAGAATAACAATGTTTACTGGATACGTGTGGCGTAGAATGTCAATTGAGGTACCAAACCGAGACAGCATTTAGTCATGCTCATACACAACTCGCAATATGTGGGATGCAAGTGACGTCTCCCTTCAGCAGTATCGAGAAGCCTCGCCGTTTGATACACGAACATCAAGGTAAGATGCTCGATATCTAATTCTCACTCCTGCGCGCACCTCCACCGCTCCTCCTCATGCCCCTCTGCACCCTCACAGCTGGACTACTACCAAACACAGAACTGCCTAGCACTCCTCCTCCTCCCGTATTGCCCACCTCTCGGAAAGCAGGGGTGGGCAACGGCCCATCGTCGCTACTCTCGTCCTCAGCCTCTGTGTCCGTATGCTGATAGCTTCCCGCTTCTGGCACATCAGCATCCAGATCCCTCCCGCCGCCGTCATCCCCGTAATCGCCCTCGCCCTCATTCTCCATCCCAGGTAGCAAGCCATCATCATCGATGTCCTGCTCATCATCGACCCAATCATCGCCCATCTCATCTTCTTCATCTGCATCAGGCACATCATCATCCAGATCCCTCTCCAGCTCTTCCCCCCCTTCGCCCATGGCCATGCCTTGTTGTTCCCGTTCGAGTGCCTCCGCTTCGGCCGCGGCTTGTGCTTCAGCTAAGGCAAACTCTCTTTGGGCGGCACTGTCCTGCTCTTCGCGCTCGGCCCGTTCGTCGGCCATGCCTTGAAGGGTCTTGGGGATGCCTGGTGGACGCAGCCAACCAGCGCCAAAGCGCCGGATGTTGGCTTTGCGATTGATGACTGCATTTTCGTCTGCACGAAGAACGGAAAGGAAGGTACGAGTCGGAGGGTGGGCACCGATATGTTGAGGTCGCCCAGGTGCGTGAGGTACGTGAGTATGTTGTTGATTGTGGGAGTGATAGGCGTGGTGAGTGCTAAGGGAGGGGTAGTAGAGGGAATGTGGCTTGAGAAAACAGGTCAGTGGTCACAATCAATTTTATTGACTGTTGGGAAAGCACACATCCTGTGGCCACAGCGGTGGCAGGGAGGAAAGCATCTTGATGCACGCCCCCACTCGATCATGGAGCTTGACCTTGAATAGAGTAAGTGAGCCTGCACGTACTTTAAGGTGGTTCAAGAGCGGGCTTGGCGCCAAGAATTTAAAGTAGGCGATCCCCGCTATGATCCATTGACCCTTTCAGCTTGCCTCAGTGCTCAGACCTCCTTTGCAGAATTATGTTTGGTGTCCGACAAGTCCTAACCCTAGAATGAACCCTACATTCAACCCTAACTATTTATAGATGGCGCTACAAGATATGGTGCAATAGCTTCGAGCGATCGACGAACGCTATAATAGATAGTGTGAACTATCTATAAAGAGTAAGCGTCAACATTAAAACATAATTTTGCTAAAAAATTTAAGAGCAATATTTAATATTTAAGATAAAAATCGATTACGATAATAAATAAGTCTTATTTAAGCAAAAATACACGACGACGTCTATAAATACGTTCAAGAATAGTCTTATAACTTATATAAGATAAAGCGTTATAATTAGAATAATTGTATTTGCAAATGCTATGTACATATTCGTTACATATATCGTGTTAATAATTGCTTACGTCTTGTCAATATTTGTTGATCAAAAAGTGTTAAAATTTGCGAAATTGTTCTATTGTAAAGTGCTCGAATGCGAGTTAAAGTCGCACAAATGCGACTTTAACTTCAAAAACAACTTTAAGAGAAGCAATAATTTTGCTTAATTTGTTGACAAGCTCTCTTTTTAGCATTTGATTCTTCGAGAGATTATAATATGCATGCGCTATTTAATTAGTTTTAACATAAAGAAATTGTAAATAAGAATTGAATTAAAATGCTCAACAATTAATCTTCTTTATTTAACGATCGTTCGACACAAGAGATTGTTAGATAGTAGATAATTAGAGATTACAACGCTTTAGCTCGTTAAATCAAGAATAACAATAAAGATTGTAACAAAACTTTATTGTTAATGTAATTCTAAAATGTTATCTTAAAATTTCGAACTTAATCGTAATTTTTTTCTCGATATATTATTTCACTTCATAAGCATCAATGTTAACAATTAATTATTAATATATTAATAATAAACACAGATTGAAATAATTTACTTAGCGTAACTCTTTATAACATTGTGAGTTCACGTTATGTTTAACAAATTATCTTAAACTAAATAAAGCAAAGAGACGAAAAAAAAATTTAATAAAGAAAGATTTTAGCAATTCTAAACAAAGCGAAAGACAAAATCAAGATTGTTAATATTATTGTTAACGAAGTTTTTAACATTATTTGACAAGACAAGTTATAACAAATAAAGCCGAAATAAACGTGCGAAAAAAATGCGATAAAAGTAATTTAAACAAAAGATATAAAAGTTATTAAAATTATTTATGCGAAGCTTCGTAATAAAAAGACAAAAAGAATTAACGAAATTCGCGTTAATTAAGAAGCAAATTTCGATAATTTTTAGTTAAACGACAGCTTCGAACATTAAGTTAAATAAATAACTTTAGCAACAACGCAATTTTCTTTTATCGAAATTAGTTTACTTTTTGCTTAAAACGTTATAACTCGTTTGCGAAAAAAAAGAGAGAACGAAATTTTACACAAGACATTTTGTCGTTCGATTAATAATTTGTTATGCAACTTATGTTATTAAAACAAGAGATCGAGCTTCGCGACGCTTCAATGTCTTTCGCAAATAAATTAAAAGTGTTCGAGATAACTTAAGAAAATTTAACAATTAACGACTCTTTAAAGATGTTAATAATTTTAGAAAAAAAAGTAAGATACAAGTTATTAAAATTATTAAGAACAACAATTGTAGCGACAATAAATAACGATAAAAAAACAAGTAACAATAATGCGTCTAACAAGATACTTGTTAAGTTATTTATTTTTACTAATTGTTTAAAAACAAAAGAAATCGAAGAGATAAAAGATTGTAAATGTTATTTTATAGATATTGATTTTTTAAAACGAATTAATTGCGAGTCAAAAAATAAGATCGAAATGCGCATCGAAAATAAATGTCTTTTTACGTTTTATCTAATTATAAAATTAACGTCGACAAAGAATTTCTCGAACTTGTGTTATATTTATATTTGCAAAATCGCTAGATATATTGAACTAAAGTTTAACAATATTAAACACAAGATTATATTAAAAAGATTAAAGATTTACTAACTTAAACTAGTGTGATCGTTGGGTCGAGTCGAACACTTTTTTCTCAATCCGACCCACCCTCTTGGGCCTCGTAGGGTTGGACCAGGGTTAAGGCGCGAACTCGACCCTAGGGTCGGGTTTCGTCGGGCCAATGCCAAGAACCCAAGCTAACTTCGTCGCGTTAGCATTCGCTTATCTTATCTTATCTTATCTATACACTAACCCAATTGAGCTAGCGCAGGATTCATGCTAACCCGATTGGGCTAGCGCAGGGTCCACGCTAACCACATACGATTAGCGCGTCACGTGACGTCACGTGATCGAGTGAGTTCGATTGGACACTTGGCGCGCATTCTTCGCTCGTTCCACCCTGTTGGGCTAGGAAATTTGCCTGACCCTAGGGTCGGGGTTGGGCGGGTCAACCCGATCGGGTTGAAACCTGACCCGACGGTCACACTAACTTAAACAATTGATTTTTCAAAATTTAAAAATTAACAATAAAATCTTTTTCTAATAACGAAAACAAGATTAATCGTTCGTTTTAAAAGATTAACTTGAAATCTTTATATATGCGCACATCAAATATTTTCTTCTTGAACAATCGATTATTAATGCGTGTTAAATCGTAATTAACGAGATCTATAACAATAAAATCTAATTAAAATAATTAATAAAGAGCAACATTGTTGTAAAAAACATATTTAATTAACTCTAAAATAAAATATGCTTTAAGAGATAAATCAAGACAAGAATTGATAAACTTATAATCGAGAAATTTGCAATGTATTAACATTATTAGCGAGAACAAAACAACAAGCTTAACTATAAATAATTGCGAACGATGTTTTACTTCTTGAGTTAACAAGTTATTCGCATAAATTTAAAATATTAAATATTATACATTTGTTTTCGATTCGATCGCAATTCTTGTTTGATGTCGTATTCTTATTATATTAAGTTCGTCGTTAAAAGAAATAACACGAGCTTTTATTATATTAACATATGTATACTTAAATACTTGAAAATCAAATACGAAGACGCAATTATTCAAGATTCGATTTTTTTAAACAACGAAAATAAATAGACTTGCACAAAGATAATGTTAAATTTTTATCAAATAATTAAAAAGTAATAAAAGAATATTGTTGCACGTAAAAACATGTTTAAGAATGCAAATATCGCATTTATTTATAATTTAAAGAAACTATAAAAGTCAAAAGATGCGCAAAAATACAACAACTTCGTAAAGATGTCTTTGAAGAAAAAGAATGTGCGCGTTATCAAGTCTAAGATTTTGCACAAATTGACGTCGAATAACATTTGCGTCTTTCGACGAATTATTCTTTTGTAATATATTGACGTGCAAAAAGACGAAAAAACTTTAAACAATATTAAATTTAATTAATAAAGCGATCTTGTCGTTGCGTACGCAATTCAAATTGCACTTAAACTTACGTCGTTAAATTAATTGCATCAATATGTTGTCTTATTATTAGACTAATCGCTAGGTCAAGTTTCGATATCAACATTCTAGTTTAATCTAAATACTTGATATCAATCTCTTAACTCAACTTGGAATTGATCTTAGATCAATGATTTCTTGACTCGACTCGATCGACTCGCTAAGCAATCGAAAATGACGTCAAAATGCCAAGATTTTTTTTTTAAAAAAAATTCGCATTATTTGAATTACTAAAAATAGTTTAAAAATAATAACGCACAAATAATGTACAAATGCATTATTTAAATGCATTACTATATAATATTATAAACAAATTAATTAAATTAATCAACTTGATTAAGTTAATTAATGCACTTTTTCAAAAATAATCTAAATTTTTCGAGTCTTGGCGAGTCGAGCCAAGTTATACGCTAAGTATTTCATATCTACCCTTTGACTTGATTCAAATACTTGGGTCAAGATTTTTAACCCAAATCAAGTCTTGACGAGCTAGGAACTCGACTCGAACTCGATGACTTAACTCGACGCGATCAATCTACTTATTATAAAAATTTCTCGCATTAACTTAATTGCATATCGATTTTAACATAAGTTAAACGTTTGTTTGTCGAATGTTTTAAAATAATTTTGTCGCACAAACGCAAGCAACTCGATTCTTAAAAAAAAATTAAGTAAAGACGACGCAAATAATAGCGTTGTATTGAATAAAATCTTTGCAAAAATTCAAAATTGTCTTCGAAAAAATAAAAAACGCAAAAATTATTTACTATAACAACAATAAATATTTCGTAAATTAAGAAGAAAAAATAACAAAGCGCAAAGTTGCTTAATAAAAATAAATTAGCAATAATAATAAAGTTTAGCGCGTGCGATTAATTAAGCAATAACGAAGTTTGTCGACTCAATAATAACAATTATATGTTTATTTTTTTTACTTTGATTACATAACTTAAATGTCTTTAATATGTTCCAAATTAAAATTTAATGCAAGAGTAACGTTAATTTCTACTTAATTTTATAAGAGCTATATAATTACTAGTTGCATTTTACGCACGTCAAAAAAGAGAGACTCGAGATCTATTATTAGCACTTATTGTTAACAATTGCTTATTTTAACTAAGATAAAAATGCGACAAAGTTAACAAAACAAAATCGCACAAATGTGATTTTGCTCGTCTTAATTATTTTTTCTCGCTTTTTAAACTAAATAAATTGTCCTTAAAGTTAATCTTTTTTCAATTATATTTCGCATTCGAATCGAATTTCTTCTTGTTATCTTTATTAATATTGTCTTTTGATTTAAGTTTCTTCTTATTTAGTTCTTTCTTATTATAATTGTCAATTTCTTTCTTATTTGTTTCGCTCTTAATTAATCGAATAGCGATTTTTTTCTATTTCTTCTTTATCTTGATTAAAACTTCGATTGACTTTAAATTGTTCAATTCGCGAACAAAAACCTCGTAAAATCGAATCTTAAAAATAAAAAAGAAGCTCTTCTTAGCGACGTTGACAAAGCGAATAATTTAATTGTTTGTCTTCGACTTTTCTTCTCTAAATTTAAAGATAATAAGCGAATTTCTTCGCTCAAATATATTTTCGTTTAATTGCGTAATTTCTTTTGTAGAGTTGCGAAAGTAATTAATTAACATTTGAACAACAATTTTGATCGATTTTCTTTAAAGCAACTTGTTGTTGTTAATTATCTAATCTTTATATAAGAAACAAACGAAATATAGATTTTTGTTATACATTATTTTTATTAGACAATAAATGTCTTTAGCTTAATTGTAATAATATTCTACTTAATTTAAATAAATAACGTAACTCTTGCAATTCTTTTCGCTTACGTAATAAAAGTCTTTCGAGACATAATCGAACCAAATGCGCGTTACTTTCGAAAAATTATTGCTATTAAAATTAACAAATTATGCACTTTTTCGAATGTTAATGCTCAATTGTTTAAACGCAACGTCTACAAGATAATTGTTAAGACAAATTTTAATTTAAAATATATTAATCGTTTTTCAATCTTCGAAAGTATTAACTTTTAATTTCATAATAAATTAATAATTCTTAAATACTTTAAATTCGCGTTTCGATATTTTCTTTAACTTTTCGCACAAGTTTAACTTCTTAACATTGAAAATGCAATAAATTTCGTTATATTATTTCTTCTTTAATTTAGAAGATTCACAATTATATTATTTTAATCAATGTGTAAATCTTTGTTTGATAAATTTATATTAATAACATCTAATCTCTTGATTAACAATATTGTCGAAAATAATGTTTGTTATTCTTAAGATTAAAGAACGAAAGCAAAAAACGAAAGCAAAAGCGAAAGAAACAATTAAGCAAATAAAAAGAGAGATTGTGCTCAATTATTGTTCGTAAAATAAATAAATTAATAGTTGAGTTTCGCATTCTCAAAAATCGTATTAATAAAATTTAAGTATTACTTTATTTGTTCGATAAATAAATTAATATTAACGCGTTTATAAATCTTGCTTTATGCTCTTATTACAACACATAAAAATAGAAAGATAAACAATCTTGTAAATTTAATTGTAGTCTAAATTCATAATAAATAAAGCAAAAAAAAACAATAATTTTAGTAAATCGAACTTTATTCGACTCTCTATGTTGCGTAAAATCGAAGAGTTGTCTATAAATACTTAGTCGAATCTAATTTTCTAATAATTTTAACTTAATTTTGAATAATTTTTTTTAGCATTAAATAAAGATAACACGTAATGTGTTAAAATATTCGAGTTTATCTTCTTTTTTAATTGTGCGAAAATAACATCTATCTATTTAGTCTTACACGCTATAACTTATTATTGTATAAATGCGCTAAATTACAATACAATTAAACTTAATGTATTATATAATTGCTTTCTTGTTGCGCATCGTCGAACGTTAAAAGAAAGAAAGAAGTTTTTTAAATTAATTGTTCTAATAATTGTTAACGATAACATTGCAATTGAATTTAACGCATTTAACAAAATTGTTATTAAGCAACTTGTCGTTATAAATTGATTAATTTTTTTTAAAAACGACTTTTGCAAGTTAATCTTATATTTTTCTCGCAACGTTTTTCGATTATCTTAATTGTTTTTACATTATATTAAACGCAAATTAAACGAGTCGCAATTTATGTAAATTATCTTAACTTTAATCTTTAATCAATTTCGTTAAAATTAACAACACAATTAGTAATCTAATAAGCGCTTAAATTTTATGCAATTTAACTTTATTACTAATATAAATTTCTAAAGTTAATAAGATGTATATATTTTTAACACGCTAATTTTACGACGCAATCGAATTTTCGCAAAGATAATTTCGCGTTGCGTACATTTGCTTATAATACATTTCGATTATTATTATTCTTATGCACATTTTTGATTGTATTAATTTTTGCTTATTCTATATTTGTTAATCGTTTAAACATAAGTTTAAATTAAGATTTTTATTCGCGAAAGTCGAGTTGCTATGTTAATTGTCTAAACATAAGTAAATTTTAGAACAATTAAAATTGCAACTTATTCTTATACTTCTTTTGTTTATTAACAAGACATATTTGTTTCTTCTTGATTTGCAAGACGCATTAATATTAAACGTCTATAATTAATTTTATTTCGAATATATATATTATAAATGTTTTTAATTTTTTTTAAGACATCTTCTTTTTGTCTTTTGTTGTTTATATATATAATTAAATTAGAGTGCGAATGCGTTTTACGAGATAACTTTGTAAGTTTTAAGTAAGTAAAGAGATCAAACGTTTATAAAACGTTCGAATTAAATTTTCAAAATCTTTCATATATTTCGTTACGTTCGAATTAAATCTTTAAGATTTCTAGCATAATTTGTCGCGTTCGAATTAAATCTTCAAGATTTTTAACAAAAAAGACAAGATAAAAATCGAAAGCAATAAGACTTCTCTTGTCTTATTATTTTATTTAATCGAAATAAATCGAGAAAAAAGTATTGTTTGAGCGAATTCTAGACATTAATTGCAATTAATAATGTCAATAAATTAACAAAGCATTAGATAAAGCTTAAAAAAAGATAGCGAACGCGAAGCTAATAATAAATAATATATTTTTAAATTCGAAGACAATTGATTGCGAACTCTTAAGCGCACTTAAAAAACACTAAATAAAGTTAACATTCTCGTTTTGTTATTAAGATATATTAATAATGTTTTACATTAACAATGTTGTAATTAAAATTATATATAAATTAATTGCAAAAGATAATCGAGACGCGCATTGTATAAGTATTGTCTCTTTAACACAAAACATTTTAATGTTGTTTATTTTAAATTATCGAAAAAGTCGCAAAAGCAATAATGCAAGTCGAAATATATTTATTTATAAATATACTAATTTAATAATAACTAGTTGTAAAAATGTGTTTGCTATCGAAAGAACAAAAATAATTTAAAAAAGAAATAATTTTTTTATTATAATTAACAATAAATTATTGTTATTTTTACGTTATTAAGAAGAAAAATAAAGAACAAATAGCAACGCAAAGCAAAAAGAGTTGTAAAGATTTTTAAACGTTTGACGCGAACTTAGACGTCGTCTTACTTCTTTTTATAAGCAATATATAGAATTGCGTTGCATTTATTAACGTTAAATCTTATTTAATTAATACGTTAATAATTTATTAGTTACGAAGTAAGAAAACAACTCGCGAACAATTCGAATTAATTTAATGAAAAAGATTTAACAAAGACTTGAGCGTAACAAGTAATGTGCAAACATTAAAAACGAATGCGAAGCAATTTAATTCTAATTAACTTGTTAAGAAGTTTCGACTTAAAAGCGCAAATCGCTCGCGATTGTTATTAACAATTCGAAATTATATATAATTACGCGAGTTTATTCTTTGATACGACGCAACGTTATATAAGATTCGCTTTCTTAATCTTTATATTCTTAATAATTTTATATTTGTCGTCTAAAATAAAAATTCGAAGCTTCGAATATAATTAACTTAAATCGAAAGTTGCAAACAATGTAAAAATTAATAATTTAAACTTAAAAGTATATATTATAATATGCGACTTTTGTTCGTTGTAAAAGACGTCAATACTTAACAACGATCGTCTAATAAAAGCGAATTTAAAAATAAATAAAGATTTGTCGTATCGCAATAAAGATGTAAATCGTATATCAAAACTTAGTCTTTAAGATAAAAAAAATAAAAGCGAATATTTTATAAAGATTTAACAATATCTTTACGCAATAATGCGACGATTTTCTCGATTACAATATTATTACGCAACGTTGTTCGAATGTTATAAGACATTTTTGAGATATTAAATCGAACAAGTTGTATTGTTACGCTAGTATTTTCGCAAGAGATATTAGAGAGAGTTATGCTATTAAAGAGATTTGTAGACGTCTTTAGACAATGCAAGCAATCACTTAGTAACAAGGAATTGCAACTTTAATAATCGTAACAATAAATTAAGACTTAAGATAAATTGAATACGATTTATAAGAAAGTCGCGTTTCTAGTTTCTATATATTAAGAAAATATAAATTGCTCGCCTTGCTCGTTCGTTAAGCATAACGAACATAATTGTTCGCGATGTTCGCTTATTAAACATGTCGAACATCATACTTAGAATGCTCGCTTTTCGAGCATGTCGAACATAATAACAAATGCGCTCGTAGCGTATAGAATCTAAACCACTAATATAGCTTAAGTAAGCTCGTAACACCAATTCTCTTCTTTAGAGTTTTCGTTTTAGAAATTCAATGTCTCTTCATCATGTCTTCAAGAAAGATTAATACTAGAAACTTTTCTTTTCATAAAAAAGATTTTTTTGACGTTTTAGATTCTTTATGTTTAGCGATGCGTCCTTGTCGCAATTGTGCAATGTCTAGTAAAACTTGTTGTGTGAACGATAATTTCAAAAAGTGCGTAGAATGTGTGCGATCGAATCGTAGTTATGATTTAACAATCTTGTCTACTTCGATAAAACGAATTTACGAGAAAAGATTACGATTAAAGAAAGAAATGCGCGAAGCGCGTGCTAAGCTAAGTCGTTTGAAAAGACAATTAAATTTTCTAGAAAATAAAGAGAAAGAAATGATCGTAACGAAGTGAAAGAACATTAACGATTTAAAGATAAATAAAACGTTCTTTGCTACGTCTATTACAAAGACTCTTAAGTTGTTGTTCGATATGTCGTTCAAGCAATTTCAACTTTCAACTAAGTGAAATTGAGCTATCGTTTTCTTGTCTAGCTTTGATAAAATTTTCTTAGAAGGTTTCAACAACGATTAAGATTCTTTTTCGACTCTTATATATTTTTTAATGTAGAATATTCTTTTCACTTGATAAGATATTTTTGATCTTCTTGTTGTAGAATTTTTTCAACTTCGTATTGTTTCTTCTTCTATGAATGAAAATAAAATATGTTCTATAAAGGCGGGATTGAATTCGCTAGTTTCAACAATAAGATATAAAATACTAGAAATACTTTGACGTCTTTGAACAAGTCGAATTCGTAATTATCTAATCTTTTTGTCTTCTTAACGAGAAACAATTCGACTTTAATATGATTCAATTTCTTGCTTAACTTCCTTATCTTAAGATTTTTTGTAAAAAGATATATTTTATCTCTTTTCTTTAGCTAAGATGTTGTTTTTCGTTTTTCGTTTTAATATCTAATTAACTTTTCTTGCATTCTTAAGATGTTGTCATGTACCTTCTTTAGTGTCGCTATTCTTTCGATGATTAATTAAGTTAATAGATGCTTTCGCTCTTTCTTAAAAAGATTAAGTTCTTTACTATAATTGGCGAAGAATAAAGTTATCTTAGTAATATTTAAAATCTTTGCATTTAGTGCTAATTGAGTCATAGATAAAAGTGATATCCAATTGCTATAAGTATTGTTGACGTAGTGTCTTAGATATTGCTTTAGACTTTAGTTTGTTCGCTCTATTTAATCATTCGTAATCAAATAATAGGCAATGAACATTCTAAGTCTCGTTCCTAACATTGGTAGAAGCGTCTTCTAATAGTTAGACGTGAAGAGTTTGTCTTTGTCACTAGTTAATTCTTTAGATATATTATGATATCGTATAAGTCGATTCAATACAATGTATTCTAGTTGTTCTACTATGAACTTTTCTTTGCATGCGATAATATATAAATACTTAATAAGTTTGTCAATCATTACTAGTATCGAATTATATTTGTCTCTAATTGCTAGATTCGTCGAGTTGAGCAACTTAATAATAAAGTTTATCGTGACTTTATCTTATAACGATTTAGATAATTCCTAATATTGGATTTCGTCATAGCTCGCATATGTATTATGTTTGTTCTATTAATAACTAAGGCATCGTTTGATATACGCCTCGACAACTTGTCTTATCTAGGGAAACTAACAATGCTAGCGTAAAGCTAAAGAATTTTGATCACTATTAAGTGTTTTTGCAATGATTCATCATGATGTTTCTTTATATATTTGTCAATTTTGTCGATAGATATTTAAAGTTTTTCTTTCTTTACTAGAAATTCTTTCTTGTTGTTTCTAAGTATTCGTAAAGTAGCATTTAGCTTATGTTTGTTTACTAATAATAATTCGTTTTTGTTAACTTTAAGTATGTTATAATTAAACGATTTCTTCGTTTTTATATAATCATTTCTTCTATTAAGTGCGTCTACTTTATCGTTATCTTTGTCTAATGTATACTACATTTTAAACTTATATTGTTCGAGTCGCTCTAATTATCGCATTTGCCTTCTATTAAGCTATTTAATAGTAGTAAAGTGTAGAAGATTTTTACGATCTATAAGAATCGTAAGTTTTAATAATTCTTCGATGTATACTCTTTATAACTCTAGAAATGCTACAATAGCAAGTAGTTTTTTGTCGTAAATATCGTAATTCTATTCAATTAACAAGAGTTTTCTCAAGAGATATGTTATTAAGTGTTATATGTCTTTATGCTTTTGATTAAAGTATGAATTAATAACTAGATTTAATGTGTCAATTTTAATCTTGCTTAACAATCGTAAGTTGTACATCTTTAGTACTAGTTTTTTTAAAGCATTTTAACTTAAGATTCTAAAATGATTTTTCTTTCGTCAATTCTTATCTTTATGATATCTTTTTCTTCGTAAGGTTTGTCAATAATATTGCGCTAATAAAGTAGTTTTTGATGAATTTCTTATTATAATTTATGAAATCTAGAAAGAATTAAACTTTTTTAACATTAATAGATGATTTTTATTTCTTAATTGCTCGTAGCTTTTTAAAATTTATGCGTACTTCATGTCGTTTAACGACAAATTCAAGAAAGTCAACTTCTTCTTAATGAAACTCGCATTTCTTTAATTTAAAATATAGATTTCTCTTATTTAGACATTCTAATAAAACATGATTTATATGTTCTTTCAAGATATTCGAGTAAATCATAATGTCGTTCAAGTATGCTATGATAAATCGATTTAGATATTATCGTAATGCATCATTAATTATTTCTTAACACGTTGTTAAGACGTTCGTGAGTTCGAACGACATTATTGTATATTTGTATAATTTATATCGTATACAAAAAGCTATCTTTTACTTCTTCTTTATCTTTATTCTAATCTAATTGTACGTTTCTCGTAAATCTAGTTTCGTGAAGTACTTCGCTTTGAATAGTCGATTCTAAAGCTTGTTAATATTAAATATTAAATATCGATTATTAATCGTAATATTGTTTAGCTTTTAGTAATTAACACATAAATGAAGAGTTTCGTTCTTCTTAAATACAAAGAGAATCAAGTATCTTGTCTATAATTAAGATTTTTTAATAAATTCTTTTTCTTCGTTTTTTGCCAAGTATTCGTAAAGTGTTTTTAGCTTCTTTTTAAATAAAGTATATATAGATTCAAACGTGAGTTGCTTGCCTAGTTCAAGTTTAATCTCGTAATTTTACAATTAATGTTTAGATAAAGTCTTAATCGTTTTTTCTTTCTAAAATAAATGCTCTCAATTGTTGTATATTCGTAATACGTACTTTAGCGATTTTCTCGCTATACTAGATAGTTTAGAGCTCTTAAAAGATTCGCAATTTTTTTCATTTATTCTAACTTTGTAATCTAGCTAACCTCTATTAATGTTTATCGAGTCGAACTTTATTAAATCGTTCTTTTGCGAAAATGCAAACTCGCTACATACGATCGAATTTCGACTTAATCTTTTATTTATTATCGAACGCTATTGATGCGTAAATTAAATGTGAATTGCGTGATCACATCGCGCGAATCTAAGTACTCGTGTATTCTAGTTAACTTCTAAATTGTGCTACTTTAATTAAGATATTTCTAGAACGATATCGTGAGTAATTATTTCCACTATATTAAAGATTAGTTTCTCGTGATGTTGTTAAATAGCTACTAGTAGTAATTTTGTTTCTTTGTTCACTTTTTCATTTCTTGCGAGTAACGAGTTTTTATCTACAACTATTACGATAGTTGTCAAGAGCGTTGTCATCGCGATAAAGAAGACAATGACAAGTACGATCGCCTCGCGATCGTATCTATATTTAGCCTAGCATTTTCCACAGAAGAAATGCATACTTTCTACAACTTATTTTTCGCATCATAGTGTTTCGTTCATAACAATCTAGTAGCTTCAAACAACGATTCGCACAAGTTGTAGATAACTTGTATTGTTCTTCTACTATTTTTGAAAATAAAAATAGTACTTATTATTGCGATAATTGTCATAAATAGTTTATTACGATCTCGCTTTAATTAAGAACAATCTATTTGAACTCTTTCGAGACGTCAAGCTAGCTTCAACAAGTCTATCATCATCATTCTCGAAACTTGACTAGAAAATCATTAATATCGTCTTCGCTCTCTTAGCTTTTCTTCACTTTGATCATTCGTTCGCTAAAGAAAATATTGACGAGCTCTTTTTCACAATTTAAATCATTATTGTCTCTCGTCTCTAGTCAAGATTCTTCTATAGTTGTTTATTGAAAAGAAGAACGAGAAATTCGTTCGCAAAGTCTTTATTTTTTTTAGACGATTAAGCAATTGATCTCGATAATTTCAAAGCAACTACTTAACAATTTCTTAAATTAACGATTAAGTATCGCTTTGATGTTTAGTATCAAAGCTATCTATCGCGAAAATCTATAGTTTCTCTTAACTTCTTTACATATTTTATTGAGATCACTCTCTCGAAATCTTTAGCGAAGCAAGTTATGACAAAGTTAGGAAAGAACGTTCACTTAAAAGATTTCGAAATAGAAAGTCGCATTGCGACTTCTATACAATCTATCAAATTAATTAAGATTGTAACGAGTGACTCTTAACATCATAAATTAACAATTACTACTAATAGTTCTTCGAGTAAGATTGTCGACAAACGTCTTGAGAGAGACTTCGCTATCAAAACGTCTTTTACTAAGAAGATTCGTTAAGACGAAGAAATTAATATTATAATTAAATTCTTTTTTTTGAACGATTCTTTTTTAAATTACAACAAGACGCAATACATCAAAAATTGCGTTATTTTACTCTATATGATGTAAGCTTAAGAGCAAGAACTTGAAACGTCAAACTTTTGACAAGTTATTACGAAATAAAACATCAACATTGCGATCAAAATCTATAAGATGCTCTTTGTTGCCAAAAAGAGTCAATTTAAAGAAGAGACAAAAAATGCTCTTAATTTCTTTCTTAATAAGACGAGATTTCGAGATTTCATCAAACGTGTTCGTAATGATCTCAAGAATACTCGAAATAAATTAATTGAGATTATAACTTAACGCGATCGTATTAAGAAACAAGAACGATCAAGTTAATCTTTGCAATTATATCAAACAATGCATAACATTTTTTAAGTATCGCAATATTGTAAAAAAGCATTTCAATTTCGTTCTTAACTCTTTCGTAACTTTAGTAGAAATCTAGATTAACTAAAGACACATCTCGAAGAAATCAAGTCTTTTATTTAGAATTAGTTTCGCTCACTTTTTTACTAGTTAGTCGTTAAACTTAATCGCGATGAAGAATTACGTGATCGCAACAATTAAGATCGCAATTAACTCATTAATAACGATAAATTTTGAGAAGTTTATCTAAACTCTTTCTTAACAAGAAAGAAACATCAAGAACGATATTGAAAAAATAGATACGTCTCTTAGATCGCAAATCATAATTTCAATTGTCTCTTCGTCTACGTTATAGCTTTAGCAAAGAAATATAACTATGATCGTTTTAATTAGCGCTTTTCGTCTTTGTCGTTGCGATCTCAAACATCTTTTTCGCTAGCATAACGTATTTTAATCTTGATAAGCTCTATACAACGCGAGGCTTAACATGTTCGAACAATGAATAATTCTTGTCGCTTTGTTAAGACTTCACGATTATCTTATTATCGCAAGAAGAATTATTATTACACTAGTAAAAAAGATTATTTACTCGCAAAGACGAACTATTATTGCGATTCACTCGTTGCCAATTATTATCGCAATTCATTCGTTAAAGCAAATTATTATTAAGATTTATTTGTCGTCAATTTTTAGCGCAATTCACTCGTTAAAGCAAATTATTATCGCGAAGAAAGCTATAAATTATTACTATCGCAAGCTCGTTAGCAAGTCAATGATGCTTCGAGTTATTGTTCTTTTCTACGCGATAATTGTCTTAACTTTATATCTAGAATTAATCGAAAATTGAAGTTTATCTTTAATAAATCACAAACAAACGCGATAAAATATTAAAAAGCGTTTAATGATCGTAAAGATCAAGAGTCGAAGTATTAACAAAATAGAAATTATTAACAAGACTATAATTGCGACTATGATTGCGATAAAATGCGCTCTTTACGCGAATTAAAGTATTAGTAGAATGAACGCTAACGTAACAATGAGCGAGATCGCGACGAACGTCTAGCTCAAAAACGATCGCTTCGCTCACATAATATTATAATGTAAAATCTCGAAGAACAAAGCGTCGATTTCTTTATTTGTCGTTTTTTTCAAATAGCGAAGCTCGAAGAAGAGCGATCAATTCTTCGAGTACTTTCTATGTGCTTAAAAGAAATTACATTGAAATAACACATCAATCTTTTTTATGCGATTCGTAGTAAAATGAACGAGAGTTTAACAATTTAAAAGAATGAGTTGTTTCGAAAATATCGTTTAAACAAGTTTAAGTTCTTAAGAAAGATAAAAAAGATAACTTTTCGTTTCGAAGATAAGAAACAAATACTTGGTTAATATTTTACTAAAAAAATCAATCTTCTTTACGATATCAAGATGCAAAATAAAAACATTATTGTTCGTCATCTTTAAGATAACTTGAAAGCACAATTAGCTTTAACAACGTCGCTAAGAGAAGACAACAACATTATTAAGACTTTTAATCGACGCGTAAGAAACAACGAACAAGTAGCGCGTAAAATTTAAAATTTAAACAAGAAATTAACAAATCGCTTCTAAACTTAGTCTTAGAATTAGCTAAATGCGCGTATTAACATTGCGATCGTATTAACAACTACTTAAATCGAACGATTAATAAACAATTACTAGCGAGTTATTAATAGATTAGCTATCTTTGTTGTAATCGTCGTATTAGTTAAGAAGAAAATTCTTACTTCTATAAGCAATAATAAGATGTCTTGAAAGATGAAGCGATTTTGTCGTTATTGCGAAGGCAATTATTAAAACAATTTATATATTTTCGTTACAAAGATTATGCTAGCGAACGCGATCGTTAAAAATAATACGCGTTTCGAGATTATATAATTGAATAATAAGAATATAAAAATCCTTCTCGCTTTGCATATCGCGAAGAAGAAGAAAAACTAAAGTCGCTAACTAGTAATCTTGACTCTATTAAGAATCTTATCGATGTTAAAAAGCAACATTATTCTAATCACATTTATGATCGTTTGTTATCTTAAAAAAATATTTTTTAGTTTTACTTAACATTCTTTTATGCTTTATCGCAACGCTTTTCTAAAAGCGTCTCTAAACAAAAGTTATCTTTAGATATCGTTGTAAAAGACGCGAAAACCTTCACATCTATTATTACTACTAAAATACTTACGATTTCGAAACTTATTAAACAAGAATCGAAATCTAATTTGATTTTTCAAGCATATTCGAATGTGTTTATCACATGCTATTCTAGTATTAACAAGTTATATATCTTATGTTTTGACATTAACTCTAAATCTATTCTTATTAGCGAACAAATATATTAAGCATTTTATTCTTACATTTTACATTATCTTATAACAAAGAATAAGCGACTAAGATGTAAAAGAGTAAACGAAATCGACACATTTACGCTTTGTGCTAAAATATCTTTGCGTCTTAAAAACAACAAAAGTCGAATAAAGATCGTCATTGAAGAAGCTCACATTGTGCCTAGTCTACTATGCGATATAATTGTCGAAATAGAGCTCTTAAAACTCAATTAAATAATAATTAAATAAGATAAGAATAAAGAAAATCAAGATTACGTATTCTTTTGCGATCGACGTTTTCTTATACAAGCAACTTCTATAGTTGCTTCATTAATAATTAAGAAAGCAATCTTAATTCTAGTTCTTACAACAAAGGCAAACGTAATAAGGTTTGCTAAACGATATTATTCTTGTGTACGTAATGTCATTGTTTATGTCTTAGAAATCACGATACTAAATCTTAGTAAAGAAAAGAACGTTCTTATGCGTTATAAATTTTTGCTCGTCAAGACTTTTTATCTTTTTCAAGTCTTTTCTCACATGTATTCTACTATAGAAGAATTAGTTACTACGATTAACGCAATAATTAAATCAAATTAATGTGTCATTCTTGTAAACAATTTTAAGCTTATCTTTTTAAAGATTCGTAAAAAATAAACTCTAAGTTAAATTAGTAGTCTCGTCAAGATTGCGCAATCTACGTTAGTGATCGAAGTAAATTTCGTAGACGTATTCATTGATAAGGCTTGTGCGAAGCCAAATATGTCTTATTTCGTACAATTATCGAAGGAAAAGAACAATAAGACAAATATATTAAATCATTAAGAAAAGAAATATAGAGCTAGAGTATAAACGATTATTGATCGTTATCATTATTTTTTTCGTGCAAAACTAGATAAATTTAATAACGATGTCAAAATGCTAATGTCATTTGTAAACGAAAACAACGTCATTGATTTTAAGCAAACGTTATACTTTCTCATTGCACGAGATCGCAAGACGATTGATAATATACTAGACTCGCTCATGCGTTAAGATTGACTATAGAAGATTTCTTTAAAAACTATTTCATTGATTGCATTATCGACGTTCGTAATTTAGAAAAACGACAAATTACAAGTAATGATTGATTTTCGCAAAATTAATACTTGACTATATCTAGACGCGTATTCTTTATTACGTCAAAATACTATACTTGGCGCTTTGAAAAAAGTTATGATTTTTAGCTTCGTTAATTTTATCAAAAGCTTCTTTTAGCAAGATATTAAATCAAATAATTAATAAAAAACTATTCTAGTGACGTCTTATTAAGATCAAGAATGACTTACAATGTTCACAATAAAACTCGCAAATACTTTAGTCTTCTTTTAGCATCGCATGAAGCAATTATTGGAATTATATCTATAACAATTCGTTTTAATTTACATCGATAACATTATAATTTATTCGCAAACTTTAAAGCAACACATTTATTATTTTGATCAAGTTTTAACTTTGTTGAAAAACAACAATGTTACTTTAGTTTTATCGAAATGTTACTTCGTCTATTTTAATATTAAGACGCTAGATCATTATGTATCTTAGCTAGATTTAAGCATCATTAAGAAGAAGATAAATGCAATTAAAGTCATAAAGTTTTCACGTAATCTTAGAGACCTTAAGATAAATTTAAGATTTTTTGATTATTATCGTTGATTTGTCGATTACTACGTCGCTATAATTCGATCTCTCGTAAAATTAAAAATTAAGAATTTTATTAATAACTTGATAAAAGAACGCTTACGACGCGAACATGCAACGCGATTACGTCTTCGTTAGTAATACAAGAACAATTGCGATAATAAATCGACTAATATTATCTTCGACGCAAATGAGAAATGTTAATAGACGTAAAAGACACTCAAGTTTATCTTATGTTAGACATCAATTCTAGTCTATCTTGACTTTAGCAAGTCTTTCATTCTTTACGTCGACAATAATAAGAAAAAAGAATTTGAAATCGCGATTCATTAGCTAGATAAAAAAGAGATTGAAAGACTTGTCTTGTTTCTCTCTAGAAATCTTGTTGACGTCGAAACAAAATATTGAGTTACGAAGCTTAAGATTGGCGCGTTTGTCTAAATCTTAACTAAGTTATTACAATATTTCGACAATAAATTTTTTATCGTAGTCACAAATTATATCGCTTTAAGAGCGACACTTTAAAACAAATTTACAAGTTAACGTTTCGCAAGACTTAATAAGTAAACTATGTATTTATTCACGTACTTATCACGAATAATTATAGTTTATTGTCTCGAAAAGAATTACAACAACGCGAACGATCTTTTAAAACTATTAATTAATTACGCGAATATCAATTGCTATTCTATGATTACTATCGTTGTTAATAAAGAATTTCTTCATAATTTGCGCAATGCTCTTAAAATCAATTCTTATTTCTAAAAAATTTATGAGAAGATAAAGAAATAAGTGAAAGATATCGCGAAGAACTTTAAGAACTTAAACATCGTATATTAATCGTATCGTTTAAACGCGAATATTAAATTGCTTTACTTAATTAACAAATTTAATTTTAATCGCGTTTATATTTTGAAATTATTGAAAAAAAAAGTACTTAAGTTCGCTCACGATAACTATGTTCACAATAATTATCATTAAACTTTAGATTATCTTAAGATCGTTTGCTATTTTTCTAAGATAAGAAGCAAGATTCACGCATACATTAATAAATGTTTAATCTATTAATTGTTAAAGTCTTCGCGAAGATTGCTATACAATTAATTTAATTTTGTTAAAATAACGACGATTTCTCTTTTCTAGTTAGCAATGAACTTCGTTGTAACATTGCTAATAATTACGCAAAATCACAACTTTTTGCTCATTGTTATCGATCGTTTTTCAAAATATATTAGATTGATTTTTAACAAAAAAATCTAAACGACAAAGAACTAAATCGAGATATATTATCGCGACGTCTATTGTTACTAGAGATTGCTAATCAAAATAATCTTAAATTGCGATCTTAAATTTACGAACGAACTCTAAATCACAATGTTTGAAAAGAGCGAAATCAAACTTGATTTTACAATCGCGTATCATCTCTTTGCGAATAATTAAATCGAACGAACGAATCAAATTATAGAAGTTGCATTGCGATGTCTTCTTATAAAAAAATATAAAAAGAATTAAGAGAACATTCTTTTTTAGATTAAGTATGTCCTTAATATTGTTAAAAACGCATCTATTACAACAACGTCTTTTAAGCTACTATATAACGTTACATCGCGAGAGTCTTTAATTCTTCTTTAATTATTCTCTTGCAACAATACTATCGCAATGCAATTTATCGCAAATCGTTAATCGTTTTGAAACGAAATCTATGACGCGATCAAGTTTGCGTAAATTAAGATAACAATTCTTTACAATGCAAAGCATCGCGAACTAGATCTTTACAACAACATCTACATCAAAATGATCAAAATTAAAGAAATTAAAGATTATCTATTTGCGAGAAACTCTAATCTTAGTGCTAAAAAAATTAAATCGTTTAAAATTATTCGCAAGATAAAAGATCTAACGTATAAGCTAAAGTTACCATCGCACATAAAGATACATAATGTTATCTTTGTAAAACATTTAGAATAAATTAATTACAACGCTTTGCAACGTGACGTTTCACAATTATCTTTAATACAACACAAAAATAAGAAATTATATATAATCGAAAAAGTAATTAGACGTAAAAAAAAGAACGATAAATTAAAATATATTGTTAAGTAAAAGAATTATGAAGAATTCACTTAAGAGTTAATCGAAATCATAGAAGCTAATGTATTGAACTTGATAACGCGTCTTAATTAGCGAAGATCGACGCATCGATCGTAATATTACATGTCTTTTCGAACATAAAATAAACAATAAAACTTACTTTCTATTTATTTAACATATTTATCTTTTGATTTCATCTTATTTACGATTACTTACTTCGTCTTCTTTGCATCTATTTATTATTTTTAATTATCATCTTTATACGTCTTTTACGACAATAGTTATTAACTTGTCAATTATATGAGCGATAGCTTTAAAGAGTACGACTTTCGAATAATTAAAGATCTTTTAGACATAATCGATTTCGTCTTATCTACGAACAACTTCGAAAGTAGCTCATTTGTTCACATTAAGAGAGATCGAAATATCTTAATCGATTTCACACAAAGTGCGATCAAGAAACAAGAATCGTTATTATCTTAAAACTTACTTAGCATTAACGATAACAAAACGAAATCTATAAGCATTTTACATTAATATTCTATGTCAATTTGAATTGCGCAAACAATTATTACGTCATATTAAATAAAATCTAATGCGAAATCGATTAAGAAGAATTTTTATAAACATGAAATGCCATTGTACACTAAATATAACATTAAGATTGACAACATACTTGTTAACGTAACATTGAGCGACTCGTACGTGCAAAAAATTCTTGAGATCGATTTCGCTAATTTTAAGAAATGACTTGTCGATTTCGCGAACAACTAAAAAATTTGCGTCTTTCGCGAGAATCGCGAAAAGGCAACTAAATTTCGAAAGACTCTCAAGAAAAAATAAAAATATTACGAGATTATCAACTATTAACTTCTTGATAACGAAGATTGCTCTTTAAGCATAGTAAAGAAATCTAATTTTAATAAGAAGCATCTTTTGTGTGTGCGATAAAATAATATAAACTCATTAAACGAAGCAATGATAAACAAGAAAATCAAGAAGCGAAAGAAAAAAACAAAGATCTTGACGCAATCAAAGAAAGACGTCGCAATTAAAAATCTTAAGAAATAGATCATTGTTAAGTTCTAGCACTTCACAACTGCGAACAAGGAAAAGCGTATTATTGTCGTTAACAAGAACGATAAGCGCTTCATTATTAATACGATTATCGTTAATAAAGACGATGTTAAGTCGAAATCTAGTTATCTTTTTATGCTTTAAACAAAGATACGTAATCGCGAGACAATTCAAGATCTTTTAGCAAATAATCGTGTATTTATCGTTAACGAGAACGATAATTAAAATGCTAATAAAAATCTCTTTACGAATGATTTTTTGTTTGCGAATTCTTATTTTATTAAAGATAACTTGGCTTTCGCGCAACGACTTTTCTCGAAACTTAAAGAAAATTTTTTTTTTCTTGACTTGCATCGATTATGAATGTTAAACTCGTTAATCTTACAAATGTCTCTCATCGTAAACATTAATACTTTTGACGAACGTTATTCTTATTCGACAACTCGTTAGCTACAAATGCTAATAACAAATATAAGTTTTTCAATATTTTTAAAAGGTTTCACATTAACTTTTAATTACGATGTGCGTAAAAAAAAGCAAACGTTTAATGAAGAAAAATAGACATTAATTGTGATTGACGAAAAGTCTATTAAGAAGAATGAAGATCATAATGATGCGAATTTAAAACTCGTTAATCAACTAATATTAAAGAAAGAGATCAAGAATATCGTGAATCAAGATCAAGAATTAAAGAATTTCGATCGTCATTTCTCTATCGAATTAAATCATAAATATGAAGATCGCTCACAAAATGTTATAGCGCATCAATTGATCGAAATCGTAGATATCGTTTAACACTTTAGATTTGTTCACAACGCAATTCTACGATCGTTGTTAAAAAGTATTGTCGCAATAACTTGAGATAATCGCAAAGATCTACATAAGAGACTTCTTAAGTTAAACATACAAGTTATTAACGTTTACGAGACTAATTATCTATTTGACGTTAAAACTAAAGATAGAATCGTGAATTCTTTTGTTAAGCGATTAATATAAGACAAATTTACAAAGATCGACTCATTTCTTTACGATGCGCATGTCAACATTAACGACTTTGGCGACGCAATCTAACTATAACAAGTAATCGACAACAACGATCTTAAGAGCGAACAATAGTCAATGCTTTTATCTTAGCGTATCGCAATTCTTTTCTACTTTTACTTGAGAAGTTCTTCGCACAATACGTTTTCTCATTATCTTCTCGATCACGACTTCAAGAAAAGATCGCTTTACTCTAATGATTTTTACATCACAATTTCTTTTCTCTTATTATTTCATTCTAATTGATTGACAACAATTTTACTTTGGGGACAAGAAGATGTTACGATAGCTATTAAGAGCGTTGTCATCGCGATGAAGGAGACAGTGGCGAGTACAATCGCCTCGCGATCGTACCTATATTTAGCCTAGCATTTTCCATAGAAGAAATGCATGCTTTCTACAACTTATTTTCCACATCATAGTGCTTCGTTCATAACAACAACTACTAGATTGTAAGCGTCAAATTTCTTCTAAGTAGAATACTCTTTCCTCTCTATAAGAGCTTTAATTATAAAATTATCTATTGCACTAGAATCGATCATTGCTATGAGTTAACAATCGTTGATCTTAACTAATGTGATAAAACATCGTGCGTGCGCTATTAAGTTTAGTTGTTGCTATTAAGCTAATATATTGCATTTCTCTAATATGCTCTTTATTAAAAAATTTGAACTTTTTCTTGCTCTTATGTTGTGACTTTTGCTTTAAACGTCTATCTACGCTAAGCTTTCTTTTGTTGCTAGATTGTTAACTTTGACTTTCTAAAGAATTAATTAACTTCGTTCTTTTCTTCTAGATAAATCTAGCATAAGTCGTTGTAGCAAGTTGTTTAACTAAGACTTGCGTGTAAGTCGTTTGCTTTTTTAATAATAACATCTTCACGCTTAAGTGTTAACATTCGTGTGTTTGTCTTAATAAGATTCACTTGTTCCATAATAATGTTAAATATGTTCTTTTCTATAGTGATATTACTTTCTAGCTTCTTTTCGCATTCGTTTACGATCTTCGATAAGCTAGCTAAAGTCTTAAGATGATTCGTAATGTCTTTTATGCATTCGTGAAAGTCTTTCTAGTTGTACTTTTTATTTAAGTCGATAACTAAACTATAAGACTTAATAGTTTTCTAAAGTATTTGATTAACTTTTTGCGTAAATGCGAATGCCTTGTCTAATAATGTTTTATCTAAAACTTTCTATAATTGATCTAGATTCTTCATTAGATAATAATTGTCGTTTAATTCAATCTTGAAGATGTTCGCCTTTGTGTTGATTTGCTTTCTAATGTCGTTCTAGCTATTAAGTATTTCTCTTAACATAACATTGATTTGTTAACAATTTATCAAGTTTTATGATCGACAATCTTTTGCGAAGTGACTTAATTTATCACATAAATAGCACGTTTTCTAGAATTTATTATCTTGCTTTCTTCTAAAGTTTTTTTCTTTGCATTGTTAAATAAAATTCAATTTTATAAATGCAAACTTACGATAGTTTAAATTACTATACTTCTAATTAGAACGAAATTCTTTTTAATAATATTTAATCGTTAATTCAAAGAAAATTCTTGCTTTTTCGTAAAATTGATCGTATTGCTTTTTTATAATTCTTTTATATAGTTTGTTGTTAAAATCGATAACTACTTCGATAAGATTAAACATGTCGCTAATGAATTTATTATCGCACATAATTTCGTTCTTAAGATTGTTTTTAAAATCTCGTCGAAACATTGTTATAAGTGCGACATCGTTTCACTTAATAAAATTAACATACTTTTAAAACCTTGCTACGTAGTCTATTGCAAAGATTCGTTAAATTAGATGTTAAATCATTCTTTTTGCGATTTGTTTTTCGTTAAATGTTTTAAAGATTCTTCGAAGCTCTCTTTTAAAGTTGTCGAAATTCGTGAACATCGCACAAGAATTTTCGTCATAATTTTTTAGATACTTGCGTAAGTTCGACTTGAGCCAATGCTAAACTCTTTCTCTAAAAAATATAAATGCGAAAATTGTCTTCTTGTTTACTAGAACAAGATAGAAGATGAAATAAATATCTATTTGCATAAGTTAATTCTTTAGATCAATTTGATCTTCATAATAGACGTTAGACTTATTAATTCTTATTTTGTCGTCTTTATTAATAGAGAGTCAACGTAATGTTATTAAGCTAGTGCTTGAAATAGAAACGCGTTGATCTAATACAAACATTCTTAAAGTGTTCAAAGTGTTACGCTAGTACTTTCGCAAGAGATATTAGAGAGAGTTATATTATTAAAAAGATTTGTAGACGTCTTTAAGCAATGCAAGCAATCATTTAATAACAAGGAATTGCAACTTTAATAATCGTAACAATAAGTTAAAACTTAAGATAAATTAAATACGATTTATAAGAAAGTCGCGTTCCTAGTTTCTATATATTAAGAAAATATAGATTGTTCGTCTTGCTCGTTCGTTAAGCATAACGAACATAATTGTTCGCGATGTTCGCTCATCAAGTATGTCGAACATTATGTTCGAAATGCTTGTTTCTTAAATATGTCGAACATGATAGCAAATGCGTTCGTAACGTATAGAACCTAAATTACTAGTATAACTTAAATAAGCTCGTAACATGTATTTGCGATAAATCTTGCATTTAAGAGTAAACTTAACAACTAAAATGCATTAATAGATTTAATTTGTAACTTTACACTTTATAATTAATGTTTGCATTTAACAAGAATAAATAATGCTAACTTGTTACTTTTAATCTTTTATAATTAACAAAGATCTTCGACGACGAATTAATAATAAAATAACGCATTAAAAGTTACAAAATTAAGCATAAAGAAAAACGAAAAGTTAATTCGATTATTTAACTTAAATATTTAACAAAGAAATTACGTTTAACGAAGAAAAAAATAAATTTTATAACGATTGTTATGTAGCGATCTAGATGCGAAATCGAAAATATTAAAGTTTAATCTAATTTGTTGCATCAATAACGTTATAAGCATTAATATAAATGCTTGTTTGTAATTGAATAAGCAAAACAACGTTGCGCAAAATTGACTTAATTTATCTTCTTTTCTTGTTATCTTATTAATTTAAAAATAAACACAATTTTTATTTAACATATTTAAGAGCATATAAACTCAAAGTGTTTTTTGTTATATTAAAATTCTCGCATTATAATTTTTTTATCGAATTTTTATCGATTATTAAGAAGCTAATATTAAATTTTGTTTTATTATTTCTCTTGCAAGATTTTAACAATCAAGATTATTTTCTTGACAACATTTATTTCGTTCGCTTATTATTTTCAAATATCTCGATTTTTCTCGCGAACGTTCGTTAATCTCGCAAAATTAAATTTAAGAAAGTAAAAAATATTACGAATTTAATATTAAGTTATAAGTTAACAATTGTTAAGTATTTGACTTTGTTAAGACAATATTGTAATAAATTCGCAAAATAATATAGCGAGTTTCTTGATTACGTCTATAAGAATTTGATCAAGAAAAAAGAATTCTTTCTTTTAGTAAATTTACGAAAATTTATTATCGCATTTTATTGCAATTAATTCTAAACAATAAATAAATTGCGATTCGAATTAGATGCGTTAATAAAAAATAAAGTCTTTAAAAAATATTAAAAACTCTTAGAGATTATAAATTAAGAAACTTTGATTAACTTTAAAAAAGTTAAAAAGACAAGAATTAAACATGCTTCTTTTAAATTAAAATTTATCGTTAGCGTTAATTGTCTAAGACGTTAAAGCAATTGCAACAAAAATATATTTAAAGCTTAACTCTTAACAATGTTAAAGCTATATTATTTATTTTATTTCAACAAATCGAATAATTTTTAATCGATTTTTGCTCTTTATCTTTACAATAACGACGTTCGTCGAAGAGTTGTTAATTTGTTATAGTTTATTAATCTAATTATATTTTATCGCACAATTTAACGTTATATAAAAAAGTTAACGAATAAGATCAAAAGACAACTTAAATTAATAGAGAAACTTTTAATTACGATCTTAATTTATAATAATTTCGATTATGCAAAAGATAAAAGAAATAAAAGAGTTAATAAGATAAGATAATTTAAGTTTATTACGACAATTCTTATATTTGAACTTCACGAACTTAACTTAATTTCGCTAAAAAAGAAGATATAAAATTCTTGATTTTACTCGCTTTTAATTCGACAACTTGTAATAAAGATCGAAGACGTTAAACTTAACATAAATATAAATAATAATCGAATTAGTTAACATTATTCGATTGACAAAGCAATTTTAATTGCGACATATTAAGATTGTTATACAAAATCTCTTTATAAATTTAAAGTATAAAAAGATAAAAAATAGATTTTCTTAATCGACGTTTATGTTATTTATTTAATCGCTAAAATTTTATTAAATCAAGTATTATTTTATAAAGTCGACTTTCAAGAATAAAAGTACAACGATTAACAATATTAGTATTATTAACAATCTTTATTTTACGCAAATTGAGTTTAAGAGCGACAATTTATAATTTGACAATAACATGCGAATTTGCGTAAATAATCTAAAGACTTATAAGAGAATAAAGTCGATAATAGTTTTGCAAAAACATACTTTCGAACTCTTCTTTAATAGCTTTAATTAACTAATGTTAATAATCGAATTGTAACATCTTAGCTTCAATATAATGCAATTAATTAATTATATTTACTTCGATAACGCGCGTTTTAAAAACAAATCAAATCTTTAATATGTAACTAATAAATAATAACGCAAACGCGTTATTTAATTTAACGACTTTTAGAATGTCAAGAGACTAATTTTACAAAGTTATAAATCTCGCGCGATTAATATTATAATGCGTTTGACTTGTTAAGAGAAGCACAATTTCAAGATTATTAACGACACTTTAACGTAATTCAAATCTTATATTAAAAAGCTTATTAAATTCTAAATAAAATTACTTCGACGTATAAAAGATTAGCTTTACGAATTATTATTTGCGCAATCGATTATTGCAATTTTATTAATTCTTAATTAAGAATTTCGAAATTATTAGAACTTTTGCAATTATATAAAGTTATATATAACATTTTAATATGTTATCAAATATGCAAACATCAAATTTTTAAAATATGTTCTTCGAAAGATTGCAATTGTTTTTTAAACAAAGACGACAAATATGTCAAACTATACTTAAGTATTATTGCGCGTGCTTTATATAATTGACATATTAGCAATATCGAAAGAATTGCAAGATGCAATGTTAACTAACAATTTAATAAATTTTAAAATCGAAAAAACTTCAATTTCGAAATAAATCGATCGTTAAAGTTATTAAACTTGAATTTAAAATTATTTTAAAAAGAACGTTTAAAATTTTCTTAAAACAACGATAAATTGCTTGAAAATTAAGCATTTACGAACTTATATTTGTTAAAACTTAATTTATCTATGAAGAAATTGTTTAAAATCGTCGAATTAAGCAAACATTTAAAAAAGAATAACTCGAAAAATATATAAAGCATAACGTTGCATCTAATAGAAACGTTGTTAATTAAAAGATTTATTAATCGATACTTTAAAAATTCTATCGTAAATCTATATATAATAAGCATTGTTAAATTGAACAAAAACGACGCTAAATATAATTGTCGATATTAAACAAAACTCTTTGTTACAATAAAGAATATAAATAATAATAAAATTCTAAAGATCAAATACGTAAACGACAACGACAAATTTAAATTTAAAAAGACTTTAAATTTAGACGAAAGTTTTCGACTTTTCTCAATTCTTAACGTGTTGCTATCGCAAATATTTAGTAATAAAGAACGCGCATTCTAGTTTCTTTTACGATCTTCTAAATTTATATTTGCACAACTTTGCTTATCGCGATTGTCGCACTTATCTTTATTAAAACTTGTCAAATTGTCAAAATTGCGTTGCGTGCGTTTAATAATCGAATTAAGTTTATAGTTGTTTAAGTAACTTAATCTCTTTTTTTATCTCTTAATCTCTCGTTTGCTTCTTAACGACAATAATTTTTATTAACATTTCTTAAAATCTTTTTTAGCGATTTTTGTCTTCGAACTCTAGATATTCTCGAGATCGTTTTTAAATTTTTTTTATCTCGTTTGTCTCTTAATATTTGTTGATTTTTAATTTTTGACGCAACATTTTTCCTTACTTCTTGATTAACGAAGTTCACATTTATTGATTTTGCGTTTGTTTCTTGCTTATTCTTTTTCTTTTATCTCTTATTATTCTTTGTTAAAGACTTGTAATTAATTTTGATTAAATAAGAGATTTGTTATTGCTAAAAAATTACAACGACTTTGTTTATTAATTCTTTGTTTACTTTGTCTTTGTCGCGCAATCTTGTCGCAATTATCTTATTTAATTTAACGTTTAATTGTCAATCTTATTTCAAAATTTCAAAAATCTTGATGTCGTATTGCGTTGTGTTACTTTATACGTTTTCTATAATTTGCTTAAGAGTCGCTTTATTAATTATATGTTCGTCTTAAATTATTAAATTCTTTAATATTTTATTAGATATAATTAAGATCAAATAAAATTTAAGATAAAAATTAGAAAATATTGCATAAGTCTTTTGCACTTTCTAACTTTTCAACTGCTTTTTAAACTAAATTTTTTTTTAACATTCGAATATTTTAAATATTAATTTCGCTATGCAAGACAATAAGTGTTTATTTATTTAAATTGCAACTTAAGTAGCATAATTTAGATTAAATCTTGTCTTACTTTGCAAAACTTATATTATTAATTATCTCGTTATTAAAATGTAACAATTCGATTCTTCGATAACAATCGTTTAAAATATTAATTAATTTTTATATGTTCTTTTCGAGATCGCAACGACGTACAATATCTAGTTCATTTACTAACTTAATTGCGTCGTTTTTATTAAGATTTTGCTCTAATTAAAAAGTATTCTTATTAAGACTTACTATTCGATTATTGACGTTGTTTTCTTCTTTAGACGCTTCGTTGTTAGCATTATTTACTTCTTCGATAATTGCGACAAAATTAACATTAACATTTTTGCAATCAATTAACGCTTTAAGAACTCAAAACTTTATACATTACTTTAAATATAACATTATAAAATATGCTTATTTCTCGACGCATCAATTTGCGCGTTTAAGACATTAATATATTTAACTAATGTTTTTAAGTACAAGTTATTAAATAATTTGTCTAATATTTAAATTGTTTACTCTTATTTTATAGATTTCGATGCAAATTAAAATTTTAAAAAATAAACATAAATGCAATCTTTTTTTAAAAGTACGTTAAATACGTTTCTTATTATTTTTGATTATTAACGTTATTAAGAAAAGCATTTATTAAATTTTTTTTTTTAAATATTGAAGATTTCTTATTTATTATTGAAAGAACTCGCAAACTTGAAGCATTAAATTGATGCTATTTATATATATTATTGTTTTTAATATATTGAATACGCTTTGCAAGATGTTTGATAAAAGAAATTGAAAATCTAACATATTTTTGATCGTTTTCTTTATTTTAATAAATTGCAAAAATATCTTAGAGCAATTTAATAATGTTCGCAACACTTTAATTTGCTCGTTAAACTTATATTAACTTCGAATTATTTTTTCGATTTTGTTATTCAAGATAGCAAACATTCTTAATATAAAAATCTTAATCGACAATTGTGTTCAAAATACATTAAGATTCGCATATTTAACTTTAAACTTTCGTTACTTTTTGATCAAATAAAGCTCGTTAATAATTAGTATGCACAATTTGAAAAAAAAAGACTCGTGTCTTAATATTTCGTTGTTAAAGTATTAACTAATAGCAATTTTCGAACTAATAAATACTAAAACAAAATTAATTTAATTACTCTTTTATTGTTCAAATATTAATAACATAATTAATTGTATATAAAGATATTCGATTTTATTTTATTTTGCGTTTTTAAGTTGTTGTTGTTATTGTTTAATATTAACAATTTACATTCTAAAGTATTATTTAACTTTTTACATTAATTATTCTTTAAGATTAATAACGACATAATAATTAACATAGTTTTCGAGATATTGTACATAAATAATATTGTTTAAAATAGCAAGCTCTTTTTAAAATTAATTTTCGTTATAACAATTAAGTTATCAATTATTGTTTGCGTCAATTTATTAATTTGCTTTTGTTTTATTTCGAAATTAAAGCAATTTCGCACAATTGTCTTAATGCGCTCTTAATTTATTCGCATTCTTTTGACGCTCTTGTTATTTTCAAATGCGTTTATTGTTTTTGCATCGATTTATAGAGTATTTAATATGCGACAACGATAATGATTAAGTAAATTCAAACACTTGTAAAATCTTCAATTAATTAATCGCTCAAATAATAGAATTGTAAAAAGTTTCGAACGTAAAATGTAAAATCTAGTTGAGCTTAAAAATTGTGTAATAAGTATTAGAATTTTTCGATTTTTTCGAAAATTACAACTTGAAAACAATAATAAAAGTGCGTTAAACGTAATACGTGTTTGATTTTAACATTATTAAATAGCGCATAGACAAAAGTAGCAAATTAAACAACAATAATAATTACAATAGTTATAATCGACATTGTGTTACGCAATAAAGTTGATTAACGACATTCTTAAATTGTAAGAAGACAATTTTGATACATTTATTAACAAGAAAGTCGATTTTTTCTTAAATTAAATTATGTTGCTCTCAAATCTATTGCAAAAAAAATCTAAAAACTCGCTATAATATTCTTTATATCGAATTTGAACGTGCTTAGGCACACTAAAATCTAGTTCAAGCTATCGCGCATAAGCTATCGTCTAGCTTCAATCCTAGCGTCGCCCTAACTTAAGCGAGTATTCAGGGTTGATTTTAGGGTTAAAGGTTTTTCTGCAGGCAGGTCTGAGTACTGAGGCAACTTTCAGCCTCTCTCTCTCTCGTGAAAGAATTACCAACAATTTGCAACCTTGGGTATAATGCCAGATTATACAATGGTTCTGCTTTCGAGGACACTGAATATCCGTTGTTATGAGGCCAAAAGCCCCCCCTCGTCATCATTACAGTTGCCAGGTTGAGATATACTATAAGTAGCTCCGCGCTCAGCACTCCGTACCCATCTGGTGGCAACAAGTGGTGCAGTCATCTTATGGCAGTCATGAGAAGAACGCAGTGAGCATCACGATGGACCAGACAAACAATGAAGACTTGTGGCAAAAGAGGATACTGGTCCAAACATCCCACTTACTCAGCCATCTAACCCAGCACCATGGTCAGCACACTGATCTAAACATCTTCCTATACTCGATCAATCCTTGAGAGTGCACCGTGCGGGCGCATGGAGTATCATTGGGTGTGGAGCTCGACTCACAACATCAGATACCTTTTTCAAATGATAAGTTGAACTCATATTGGCAGTATCATGACCATAGCTACTTAGCAAACGAGACTGGCCCAAAACTGGCTCAGTGTGCTTGCTAAGACAACACGTCAATGTCGAAAGAAAGACCTCTAAGTACATTGATAGGCAGATCAATGTACTTCTTCTGCCTCGTTCCTAGAACCTTGTGGCACTGATTGAGGTAAACGCTGGCTGAGAAAACCTCAAAGTCAAAGTGGTTCACGATTACTTTGCGCTGCTCTGATATGTTCCGCGTCGAATTTTCAACTTCTACGACACTGGCTTCATCAGTCTACTTCCTTTTTCTTTCGAATCTACTCGGACTACACATGTTGAGTCTTCTTGACTGTCATGATCCTTAACCCTTCTTCCCACATACGTTATACTTTATAATGTACTCAATGAAAATTTATACTGTTGCCGCAATTTTCTCTTGACTTTTATTTTCCGTCCAACCAAAGTATCATTGTTGACATCACAATGATATTTGTAGTTCCACAGGGTTTGTAATTCCCTCTTCCCTGCTTCTGGTTTCAAAGGTGGAAAATATGCTCATGGCAACAGTGGCTTGAGCAAATTTCCAAGAAATTCCACCAGAGTATTGCTCAACTGGGAATCTTGGCAGTTAGAAGCACCAGATGCAGCAACTGATAATCATGGCAATGAAGATTCTCCCTCCTGAACAGATCTCACATTTGCAGATATTCTATATATAAGATCGTCTTCGAACCATCGTTATTGTAATGCACATATCTTAACTCAGCTACAAGCATCAAACATTCAGCCTGACTAGAGGTTTATAACTTCCTATTCCTTAACATGGCACCTTACCACCCTCCTCCGACTACGCTTCCCACCACGCCCGCACAGACCATAGATCCCCCATACCCGTGGATTGACAAGATCGTCGCTATCGTCTGCTTAGCGGTCGCTCCTATCGTGGTCTTGCTCGTATGGCTTATCCTCCGCTACCAACGGAAAGCCAAAGCGGGAGCTCAAACTCAACCGTGCCTCCATGGACGAGACGTTGACATCAGAAACCGGTCTCCATTCAGGTATACGCAGGATACCAGATTCATCGAGACTCATCCGCGTTCAGAGGCGCCTCAATCCCCTACGTTGACAGGCGCTACCCCTCCGCCAGAGACATCCGACAACGTGTCGCCGCTGTCTCTTCCCAGCATCGCTCGGCATACTAGGATGCAATCCATGTCGACCGAGTCCTGCACGTCGCAAACCTCCATGGTGACGCTTTATCGCCAAAGCAACGTCACCTTCACTCCCACTACCCTTGACGATCCCTTCACCGACTTCTCAGCCATCCATCACGAGGACGACGATGGCGCCGAGGACCATCATGGCACCGCTGCCAACCCACCTACCGACATATATGCCGCGTATCCGAGTAGTGATAGCGGCATCGGCGAGATGAGGCCGGACAGCGGCTATCACGTGTCGGTGGGTGAAAGTGAGCTATATAATGGGAGTGCCACGCCGTCTTTGGTCTCTCTAACGCCCAGTCTCGTCGCTTTGATGCACATCTCCATTCTCTCCGCAGAACACATGCGGACTATCGACGAGGAGAATGCGATCGAGAGCTGGCTCGCTACGTATGCTGAATGGAGTGTGGAGTGGGTGGCGGAGACGGGTGAGGAATGGGAGGCTGCTGAGCGGAGTGCGAGTGACGATGGAGAGGAGAGGGCAGAGGATGACTCTGTTGGCGCTGTGGATGAGGTTGACTTATATGGAGCGGACTGACTTGGTGGTTTGGTGTCTAGCTAGGAGGGCTCTGTACTGACGTTATACATGACTTCAGATTGTGTCTTATAAGCCGCAAACTTGATTGAACTCAGGCATAGATAGAATACAAATCGATTGTCCCAATCCATCGCTAGTGCATCCACGTTCTTCCTCTCGCATCTCCACCACCCCTCAAAAAAAACGCTTTGCCCAAAAACACATTCTTCACTATCTCGCTCTCACTGATCCCTAACCCCACCCCACCCTCACCCCCTCACCATCCGCATCTCCTCCTTCGCCCCCACCGGCTTCTTCATCCTCCACCCTATCTCCGCATCAGCACACCCATCCCCCACAACCAAAAAGGCTTACTAAGATCTAAATAAACAGCACCAAACTCACAAATCACCCCCAGCCCCACCCCCAGCACCACCAGCGGCGCAACCACAAGCACAGCCACCAGCCCCATCTTCATCCCTCCTTCCTGCCTTCCTATGCCCCCATCTTGCCCTCCCAGCCCTCCAGCTTGCCCTCCCAGCCCTTCCAACCCTCCCAGCTGTACCGCCGCTCCATCCGTCGCGGCCGGGATCTTGAGACAGGCACAGGCGCTGCTGATTTCGCTGGCGTTGTAGCTGTTTATGAAGGGGGGGATGTTGGCGGAGGGGGGGGAGAGGAGGTAGGAGGGGCAGAAGGTTGTTGCGGTGGGGAGGGAGCGGGAGAGGGCGAGGAGGAGGGGGTTTTGGGTGCAGGGGTCGGTGGGGGGGGTGGGGGTAGGGGATGAAGGGGCGGTGGTGGTAATGGTAGAGAGGGAGGTGGTGGGTGCGGCGGGGGTGGGGGATGAAGAGGTGGTGGAGAAGGTGGTTGGCTGTGGAGTGGAGGTAGGTGTGGTGAAGGTGAGCTCCTCGGTGGTTGTGATGGTTGCCCACATGATGGGGGCGAGGTTGATGAGGCGGATGGGGTGGAGGGTGGAGTTGTTTCAGGTGTTGGAGGGGAGTGGTTTGTGGGGAGGGAGTGGTGTATGGATTGTGGGTTGGGGGATGAGGGTGCTCGTGAGAGATGTGCTGGATAGGTGGAGGAGGACTTCACGTTTTTGGACACGGCGGGATGCGCTTTGCATGCCTCGGTCGAATAACGGCCCGCTGAACTTGAAGTTGAGGGGAATTTGAGGGATGAAGTGGTGCTCGTGAAGGATGAACCTGGGGAAGCTGGAGAGATGCTTGAACCTTCTTGGTAATGTACGACCCTTCTAGAGACCTACTTGCGATATCGAATTGTGAGAGTTGGTGACTTGTCTGAGTAGCAGACGATATCGAGCAAAGGTATGGCACATTTCAGGGGCCATCCTTGATGCGAAATAAGACGTTTGCTAGTGAGCTTTCTCGGGAACGCTGCACTCTTGATGGTAGCTTGGAGATGAAACAAGGTACTGGGAAATGGCTGTACATTGCGTAATGGTGAGAGGAGCGATAGAGACAAGAAAAACGACGAAAAGATTCAAGCACATGAAAACCACTGAAACAAAAAGTATGATATATCAGAAGGACTCGGAGGACAAGCCGGGCGTACAATGTGAATAATAGCAAGTTTGTTTGCAGTAGGGTTTCACCAAGCCCAATAGGTCTAGGAGGGTGAGGATTGGAATACAAATAGGATGCGCTGGGGACAGCAGCCTGGAGAAGATCCAATCAGACCTGTGAAAGATGATACCTCTCCTTTGACTGCAATCGATTCAGGTCTCCTTTTCGCCCACCCTACGAGAGAAGTGTGGCTTGGTGTGAAAGTCGCCCGGCATTCCGCCAGCTGTTTATTTGACGTTATAATCGTTCAGAATGAGCTCTATCCCACTAACCGTCTACGTAGTTCAACGGGGTTCGAACCGCGGGACCACTTAAGACCCAAACTTGAACATCAAGTTTGTGGAGCTAAAGGGTCCTTCGAGGCCATGGTTCGAACCCGAGCGAGTGCATTTCCCTCACCTTGGCCAACTGAGGACGGATATGGGGACCCCGAACGCATCGAGCGACCGGCCGCCATGGTAAGCGGGACTTGAATTCAAGTACCGTGTCGAGCTCCCCCAAAGAAGGTATGTTCTCTCATTTCTTTTGTTTTTTGAGCTGTGAACCTTTCCTGTATAGGTTGAGGAGCGTAACGACCCTAGGATGTGTTGCGGTTGGAGGAGGGCTTGACAGATGAGCTTCACCCTTTGTTTGCCTGCAATGTGCTGCTGTGCTACCTATACTAAGAGAGCCCGTCTTCAATACTTTCAAGTATATACAGGCTGGATTGGTATGTTCTCTTCTGGCGTTGTCCCTGGCTGCGTTAAGAATTACAATTAGCGATAAGCCCCCCGATATCCCTGTCTGAGACAGAGTCACACACTCAAAGCACCAAAGCTATGGTTTCGATCTGGCTCTAGCCTTACCGTATCTTCATCAGAGTGCTCAAACAAGAGTCCCTCAATGGGGAGGGCTCCTTTATCTCCTTCCTCTAAGAAACTCATCATACAGGACCAGTGGCGAAGGGAGGGTCTAGCTTAGTCTCGGATCTTGCATAGCTGTGCTTAGAGGAACCATGCTCAGAGTCAAGAGACACAACTGATTCCCCTTACGGGACGTATGTGGAAAATGAGTAAGATCGGCCGATGATTAAGACGGACTATCAAACGATCGTCGGCGGGACATCTCGAGGAACGGACTTCTGATCGAATGGCAAGGACTGAATACATATCGGACGAAAGCAGATCCAGCATGTAAGCTAAAGTGCCTGTCCCAGAGTCCGAGCAGCTATGTCACTCTGCCTTCATTGTGCGAGATACATGCTCTATAGGAGCTGGCCATTGTCATTTGTTATAGCAAACAGCAGAAGCATCGTTCCTGAAGAATGTATGTCAATGAGAGCAATGGAGTTACATAAATTAGTTTATGTTTTCTAGAGACGAAGTGACTACACATGTGCATGGTACTTCCATAAGCGCCTCGCGGGTGCACAACCAATCGGAAGGCAGCCATGACGCTTGTCTGATTGAGACACCTCGGATCATGCTCTGTCATAAAGCTTTCCGGTGCTCAACGACATCACTGTCGCATTCTATCAAGTGTTGTGCTGCTTGACAATTCAAATTATTCTTGAGCTGTACTGTATACTTCTGTTCTCCTCTATGTGCTGCAACAATTGACGCTTAATGACTTTCCTGCGATAAATATGCTGCAGCCTTCTGCTCCGGAACACCACCTTCTACAGTCCTCCAGTGCTCTAGAATAATCCTAGACACTGCTCTTGGAAGCTGCAAAAGCTCGAGTGCGAGCCAGGCACTTCAGTATTGGCCGGAACCCCTCCATCTCTATCAGCGGGCTGCTATAGCCCTCTTCTTCACACTGCCATTCACTTTCCATACTAGCGCCATCCCGGCCCTTCTCTTTACCATTGTCGTGGAACTCATGATCACCAACAAACAGCTTCAGTTGAGACCGAGACTACTGATCCAGCCCCGGCACTACCAATTTTGGTCCCGAGCTCCAAGAAGCTAGAGTCAACTACCGAGCGCCTAGGCAACCTGACAGCTTGTACAGGACTTGACTATATCTCAATATTTTGCTGGTCAGCCAGCGAAGGCCTACATGTCGATGTCGCAAGTGCGTACGAGGAAACGCCCCGCGCCAGGATCGTCTCCTCTCGACACTGCTCCCTCCACCAATCATAATACCACGGGTATCACACAGAGCACTGGAGCAAGCCCAATGGCTACGAATCAGTACTTGCAATGGCCTCCGCAGAATCGAAACTCATACCCGGATCCTTCGAACAGCTATGAATCGATTCCTTACAACGAAACGGGCCATTCGCACGGATTGCCCATGACGCCTTCGGATCAGCTCGCTACAAGGTCTACAAGTCAGCAACTAGTGGCGAGGGCCGATTACAATGGTTTAAATAATGGAACATGGCCAGTCCTGGTGGATGGTGTAGGACAGCCTGCCAGTGGTGCTTCGCTCAATCAGAATGACGAATTAGATCGAAAAGCGGATGTAGCGAAGAGGGAAACGCAGGCAAAGCGAAAACAAATCCCACCATTCGTCCAGAAGCTGAGCAGGTAAAATGTCCAGGATCTACGAAACCCTGGGCTAGGCTGACTTCATGTAGTTTCCTCGACGAGGATCGAATCACGGAACTCATTCGCTGGTCAGATAAGGGCGACTCGTTCATCGTCGTAGATGAGGACGAGTTCGCTAGGACCCTGATACCTGAACTCTTCAAGCACAAGAACTATGCGTCCTTCGTCCGACAACTCAACATGTATGGCTTTCATAAGAAGGTGGGGCTTTCGGACAATTCAATGCGCGCAAGCGAGAGAAAAGACAAGAGCCCTTCCGAGTACTACCATCCTTATTTTCGACGCGGTCGAAGCAACCTGCTCTGGCTGATCCAGAAGCCAAAAAACCCTCAAGGTAAAGGCTCAGGCAAAGCAGTCACAAGATCCAAGCAGGACGATGCAAACATGGAAGACGATGGTGACGAACCTTATGACATCGACAGTCCTGCGCCTGCGAGCCGTGGACAAGATAATACTGCAGCCCAGAGAAGTGGTCAACAGCCCTTGTTAATCGGCAATGCGAATAGAGGTAATTCTGGCAGGGGTGTCACCCCTTCCCAAGATGAATTGGCAGCCATACACCAGGAACTCGCCGAGGTTCGAAAGAACCAGAAAGTGATCTCGGAAGTACTCCAGCAGATGGCGCGAGAGAACGAGCGTCGAGCACAAGCCTACCAAACCTTACACGATAGGCATGAAAACTCTATCAATGCTATGTTAACCTTCCTTGCTACAGTGTATAATCGGAGCCTCTCCGAAGGGCAGGGCGTGCAGAACTTTGGCAATGTGCTTGCAGGCGCTTTCCCACAGGACGCACAGCAACAAGGTAGTGTGGTCGATATGGGCGACTTTAATGAACACAATGTCAATCAAAACCAGCCGTTGTTCAAGAGGCAGCCGTTGCTCCTGAAAGCGCCCCCGTCAGGCAACAACTCTACAGCAGCGACACCCAACGCCCAACCACCGCCGTATCTCTCTCCAAACGCCGCTCAACAACCACCTTTCTCGCAACAAAGCGGTCCAGACGCCCACTCCCCTCACATCCAGGAACTCCATTCCCCCGCTACTTCCAATCGCTCTTCTCAGTCTCCCAAACTCCGGCCCTCCAATAAAGGCGCCGCTTCCGAGCAGCAGCAACCCGAAGCAGACATTATGTCCCTAATCAACTCTCACAACGCCCAAAACACTTTTCCCCCTGGTACCCGCATGGACTTCCCTGAAGCGCTATCCCACCTACAAACCGCTGATGGCAAATCTCCGCTCACCCCCAACCAGCGCAACAACGTGCTCCAACTCATGGCCGGTTCCAGCGTCGAGGGTGGCAACGATAACAACGCGCTGGCGTCCCCGAACCCTCCACAGCTGCCGGAGACGAATCAATTCGACTTGACGCGCGAGCAGCTCGAGTTCCTAGGCAACGCCATCAAGGACCAAGAGCAGAAAGTCGGAAACCTAACGCAGAGCCTGGCGCCGCTGAGTCCCAGCGGAAGTATTCCCGGGATGGGCGGGGAAGGGCAGTACAACGGCTCGGATTCTTTGCTGGATATCGACTCCATCTTCAACAGCGGTGATTACTTCAACGACCAAGGCACTGAGGAGCTGGACTTCACCAATGGCGAGATCCCGGACTTTGATTTCGGGACCGCTGCCACGAGTGATGCGGACGGCGGTCTGGCGAATATGGGTGGGTATGATGGCGCGGCGGATGAGCGCTCGGAGAGAGGCAGTGGGGTTGAGACGCTGGAGAGCAGTGAGGTGGCGAGTCCGGCGGTCACGGTGGAGGATGCGCCGGAGGAGCAGGAGGAAGATTATGGGAGGGGGAAACGACGGAGGAAGAACTAGTGAGCGAGGTCGGCGTTTGCGGAAAGTGATGATAGTTAGGTGGGGAGATGACATGAGATATGGAAAACGGGATATATGATGATTACGACTCGCAGCGTGGAAATATGGGTCGGAAGGCTGATACCACGAACGTATAGAGACATATTTCCTCGGATTGGCCTTGTAATTCCCCGTTCGGTCCAATGGGTTTCTTTTCTGAGCCTCTAAAGTACATAGACTTTCGGCCTTATACACAGGCCATAATGCCAAACTTTTTTTTATCGTTGTTCAGACACGCATAATGGAGTCCGAAGACTTCGAGCATAAGAAGACCATCCCTTCATCCCTATAACACCCATCTTAAGCGCCTTCGCCCAAACGCAGCAAAACCTCAATTTCCGTCCCCTCTATCCTTATCCCCCCCCTCTACCCCCCTTCCACTCAGAAAAGCCACACATACGCAAAAACCCCCCAAACAACCACAAAAAAAATCACCCACACCCGCCACCCCACACCCGTCGTCTCCGCCATGCGCAGCATACGACCCATCGTCCCCTTGAGACGTAGTTGTGTGTTTGAGAAATTGTCGTTGAGGGTGTCGGCGAGGGAGGTGGAGGTGCGGATTTCGTGGCCGATGGAGATGGTGATCTGTGGGGAGGGGGGGTGTTAGTTTGGTGGTGGGGGATGGGGGAGGGGGAAGAGGGGAGAGGGGAAGGGAGTTGAGGGGGGAGAGGGGGAGAGAGAGCGTACATCTTTCAGCATTTTGACCTTGGCGGACATGCCTTCCAGCTGGGCGTCGTTTTGGTTTTCGAGTTCGGAGAGGACGGCGTCGGAGTATTGGCCTCTGGTCAAAGATGTGTGTTAGCATCCTCGTGTCATGGAAATCGCGCTCTTCCGTCTCCGTGTTGCCCATCTTCTTTTGTGCTCTTTGCGATTATCCGTCCGGACACCCTGAGCGTCTTTACCACCTCCCCCGTCCCACTTGCTCTCACACTTCCCTTTGTCAAGCCCATGGCACCCACTCCCCGCATCTCGCCTCCCATTTCTGCCACTGCCCCCCAAAGAACAGCCACAAGAAACTCACTTCTTATTCGGCGTCGCCGGCCTAAAACCCCCTCCTCCCCCAGGCCCATTCCCATCAACGCCCCCATTCATCCCCCTTTGCACTCCGAAACCCCCACTATTCCCTGCATACCCACCTCCAGAGTATGAATAAGGGTTCCTGCCTGCCGCTGCTGGCGAATGGCTAGACGTGCGGTTCCGGTCGCCGGTGTAGGAATCGAAGAGAGCGGAGCGCGGGTCGCGCGTGTGTGAGGAGGAGGAGGTGAAACGGGAGGATGCCATGGTTTGAGGGGAGATGAGTGGATGAGGGGAATTGGGAAGGGAGGTGTGGGGGCGTGGGCGTGGGCGGGTGAGGTGGCCTTTTCTGGGGTGTGAAGCTGGTGGATGTTGAGGTTTGAGGGGATGGTGATCAGATTGTGTATGAGGAATGCGAAGAATTCATGATTACGGGATTCGAGATGCTGCTTGGAAAGTTGAAGGCCATCTTCTGTAGGTGACTATTAGGTGCGTGGGGAGTTGGAGTTGAGCGGGCTTTGTTGCGGGAGATAGTTCCTGATTGGGAAATTCGCAGAGGGTTCTAGAGAACAAGAGAAATTTTTAAGAAACGGTTGTGAAGAAAACACTGCCACGTTATGAATGCATCCAACCATTTACAACCATAGTGATGATGTTCAAGGTCACAGCTTGATGATTAACCAATCTGCAGCCGCTCAGCAATGTGCGTTTGAGCAAGCAATAAGCATGGTTTTTTGTCTAGGTTCCAATATCATACATGAATGCTTTGCAAAGATGCTTTTGAGTCTGCCAGCCATCGGTCATGGCGTACCTCTCGATCACAAACCACGGGTCGCCGACCGTGAGCCCGTCATGCGCACAAGACCTCAATGAATTCAACGACCGACCGTCAAGGGAGTGCACGCCTATTCCTCCATCGCATCGTCGTCGCCCTTGAAGTCTTGGTCCTCGTCATCTGACTCCGGTAGATCATCGGCCTTGTTGGCTTCCTCGAAATTGATGGCTTTTCCACGCGTGCGGCTGCTGACGATGTTGCTTGTATCGATTTCCTCCATGTTGTCCTCGTCTTCCTCATCCACTGCACAAAGCATACATTAGCGCCTTAAGAGCATGCGCCTTGGGACCGAGACTATACCTTCAGGCTCCTGTTCTTTGTTTAGCAAATGAGAGGGTAACATAGGCACACGTTACTTACCGCGCCTTCCGCTGCACTGTCATCCTCATCCTCATCAGATTCGTCCTCGTCCATGCTCACATCCTGATGTGGGGGCGCCTTCTCCTTGCCCTTCCCTTCTGCAACAGTTTGCGCAGGGCCGGACTTGTTGGCGGTGGCTTCGGTGCCGCCTGCTCTGGGGTCGAGTTGCTCTCCGTCTGCCATGTTTATTGATTGATGCTGTGGGAAGGTGAGATGAAGACTGGCGATCTGGAGTGACAATTGAGTGTTAGAGGCAGTCAAAAGGAACTGAAGCTGGTGTAGTGAAATCGCGACAGAAGTCGCGTCGTGAATAGAAGCTAGTTATAGGGCTGCATCAGAGCTACGCTAGAGTCAAAAGCCAAAGATGGCACTACCGTCATTCATTGTAGAAATGTCTAAGTACATATTGTCTGTACTGTGGAATTACAGAGCGCTTCTTGAATACTTCTCCAGTTTGAGTCAAGCTTCGAAAATCATCCATCAATTACAGTCGCCAGTAATGTCCCGCCTTGCCAGATGTAGATTTTGTTATCCGCGGACATGAGATTCACATCACAGAATGTGAATTCCTTGTACAGCGACACGCATCTAAGTACTCTCATGGCACACACTGTCTGTTCTAACAGGTGTAGTCAAATGATCTCAATATGCCATACGCATGCACACTGGTTGCCGCCATGACCAAAGCATGAAAGATCTGATGTGAGCATCCCCAAATGTCAAATCTACCAGGCTTTATAGACTTTGGGACACTTGTGGCATAGGGAAAAGCGCCCATGAATAACAATCGCACTTCGACTAGATAGTAAGGTAGACCGCTTTGCTTGTTCATCTGCTTTGGACCGAACAACTCGATACGATGGATGAGCGGAGCGAAGCCTGACAGTCCGTTATAAACAAATGTTATAACAAGGAACGTGCGAAACCGGAGACCTTGGAAGTTGGGACTGACAAGGATTAGAGCAGTGATGGTGCATAGCGCCGATATCTGACACGTTCATCAGCCGTATTCAGAGACCAGAAATGCGGGAAAGCGTTCACCATTGTCCAGTATCGCTTCTGCAAGGTTGGTTCACAGCAGAAGATCAGGTAGATCCCGGACACAAAATCGCCCAACGTCAAAACAACAATGCCCACATAGTCAAATCACAGCCATAGCTGGGATACTGAGGCGGAATGGTTCATCAGAGTGTGATAGATTGAAGGCGTCAGCAGGCAGACCACTGCTGTAAAAAGGAATAAGCCGAAGACGACTTGATCGCGTGTGGGCGCATTGGGTCACCGCATTAGGAAAAACTGACAGAGAAATACTCCACAAACAAATGAGCATACAGCAGGTACCAGACGTGAGAAGATATTGAGAGTCTCGTTGTGCATGTAAAACCAGCTGTGCGAAGCATCGAGTAGCAGCATCGGTCACAGGTCGGTAGCCATACACGATATACTCGTTGTCCTGATACCATTCAGGAATCTCGTGATAAGAGAGGAGTAATGGAGATCATTTGGCTGCCTCTACTGATGGCGTTTGTGGCAGCTCGAATGCCGACCTTTTAATATCTGCATGCTCAACGGAGCAAGGTGGCCAGCGTTTCCGGAGCGATGTTGACGAAGCAGATGCAAGCGTTTCCTCGGGCTCTTGACGAGCCTCGCCCATGATCAAGCTTTTTGCGTCGTTATGTCAATTGGCTCAAGTATGGAGATGGGAGATCTCAAAAGAATCAGGGCGACCCGGAGCAAGCTAGTGCTAGCCGGCTCATTGGCAAACAAAATCTTAGATCACCAGCCGCAAAAGACAGGTACGTATACAGTATGCAGGGAGGTGATTTCTGGAGGAAAGAGGCCCTGAAAATGTGTGACAAGAGTCCTCCATAGAGAATAGAGATTTAGCTATGAAAGAAAGCCGAAGCTATACTTTTTGGCACCTGCCCAGCCTTTCACCTTCGCCCGATACGAAATCTATGCCATGCAAATAGGCTCGGCACTGGCCAATCGAGGGAAGAGGAATACCCGCTCAGGCTAGGACGAGCGAACACCTGTGATACTTTGGTCAGGGCCAGGCACCTAGACTGAGAGCCACATGGATTTCAACTAACTTCACTTTAAAGCTATTCAAACGTCCAGACGTCCAAACAGCCAAACAGTCAAACAGTCGAAAAATGCCAATCTTGCCAGAGCAAACCAAGCTGACATGGGGGCGAATTGATAAAGCTGGTGATGCCTACCTAGTAACATATGTCATACTCGCTTATATCTATAAAGTATCAGCCAATGTAGACGGCACGGGGGTAACGCACTAGGTTTTGCTGCACTAATTGTGTGTTGCTGATTGGCCAAACAGATTCTAGGGTTCAGAACAGGGTTAAAGACAGCACCTGAGCAGCGCCTTGGCTCTGTCGCCATAATCACACGCTTTCTTCCATTATCGGCATCACATTGACACTTGCATTATGGATCAATCAGGGATGATAACACTAAGACATACGATCTGGTGTTGCGCAATACCCGAGATGTTTCGCATCATATTTAAATCAACAATGCGCCCGGATAACGCCAAACGGTTACTTTATAATTGGAGGTTCTGTGAACAAGCTCAGCGGTTTTTCGTGCGTGCCACAGTATGATAGGCCACCGAAGTCTACTGTTCTCCAGAAGACTCCTCGATGGTCTATGGAGCAAGTGTCCAGCAGGCGACACGTTGTTAAGACCATGGTACCGAATGCTAGGTCTGACTCGGCAATCACAACCATCCTGGTATCGAGACCGCTATCTAGAGGAGTTGCAAGAACGCCGGGAAGCGAAGACACCTTTAGATAAGCTCAGTGAGACATCCGATGTCTTCTTTGTCATCATCCGATCTCGATACGACGAAGCACCAGTCCGACATCAGCCTCCCTTTGCCGTCTCGCATCTCCTCATCTACGCCTACATGATGGCAAAGCTCACTTCTCGCTGGGCGTTCTATCGGACCGCCGCTATTCTTTGCAAAGCCGCTCGTTATGACTTGATGTGCGAGGTGGTGAATCCCGGCAAAGACTACAAGCTGGACGAAGTGGCTTTCCGTCATCACATCGATCCAGTCAAGTTCAAGAAGGTTTGCTACATGTTGCGGAGGGTATGGCCACTCCTTCCGTAGAGATGTGGGTCCGGGGATCTTCAGGCTCAGCAGCAGCAAGGCGAGCCAGCAAACGTTATAAGTTCCAGTCGTTGGTTTTTTACAGGTAGTGAACCCGCAATCTCTTTGAAGCTCTCCACCGCTTGTCACACTCATTGAACAAGATAGCAGGAGTTCGGCTGGAGACCTTGTGACGGCAAGGCTGTCTGTCACCGCTGGCAGCGAGCAACCGAATTCACCGACGATCAGGCGTGGGAAGCCTCTCTCGGCCGACTCGCCCACCGCTGGTTTTCGGGTACTTGAACGATCCTGTTTGTCAAAATATTATCTGGTTGATGCGTCAAAGCCAATTTTTCGACGGGGCTTCAAACTGACGCCGGCTTGCTGGTAATGTCTAATTGATAGACATATAGAAACATAATCGAGCATCATCTTCAACTGTATGTAATTGAATCACCCAATTTCCCAAATGGTCACTGTGGCAAATTCGTTGGGGGGCCCTCAGGTCGGTGTTACTGCAGCCAACTTCTTGGTGACTCTATGGGCCATAGGGCTTGGGCACTCTGTTTCTTTGTCTATGATTTGGAGAGAACCCGGCCTGAGCATCGAACCCGATCATGTGTCTTGGTGAAGTGCATCGCCATCAAGCACGCAACAACAGTAAGGCGCTGCAATAACCCGTGATGGCTTTTAGGAGATTTGTTTGCTAATCGAGAGGCCAGGAATCTCATGTTAACCAGATACATGATGGACGGGACTGACGCCCCAGATTTACCTCCATCCAACCACACACAAGCAACCTCCGACATTGCACAATCTCCCTCATCGTTGAAATAGATTTCCAGCCAACCTTCCCCTACACCTTCAAATTACCATGGCGTCTACCAAGAACGAGAAAGCATCAAGCAGCGTGCCTGCCCCCACGTCAGATTCCCAGCTGAACCGCCCTATGACCCCTGTCGATTGGACTGCCCCCAAGAGCAAAGCGGTAGTAGTCGGCTTGTACGGGATCCCGGGCTCCGGCAAGACGTTTCTGATGCATCAGCTAAAGCAAGAATTCCGACAAGAACGCTTTGCGTTCTATGAGAGCTCCGAATTGATTGACCTTGCCTTTCCTGGCGGTCTCACTGCCTTTAGAAATTCTGATGACGAGACGAAGGACTATTGGCGCAAGCATGCCATCGACATCATCGGGAAGAGCTCCGCAGTCAGCGGACAGGTTGCAGTTGTCTCCGGTCATCTCGGTTTCTGGTCTGATGTCAAGAAAGCCCCAGACATAGTATGCACGGAGAATGACCTGCACACTTACTCCCATTTCATCTACTTAGACACGCCTGCTGAGCTTGTGGCTGAACGTCGTCGAGCCGATAAGACCAGAGTAGATCGCCCCGAGCTATCCGTCTCCGATCTAACCCAATGGCAGCAGGCGGAGAAAACCAAGCTGCGCGATCTCTGCCGCAAGCACGGCATTCTTTTGTACATCGTGAATCCTGGACCGGCGCTATTGAAGAACGTCTCAACGCTCCTACGCGACTTCGGATGCCATACCAAAGAGTACAATTTCTCCCAGGCTAAAAGCAGGCTGGACGAATTGGTCTTTGCTACTCAAGGCCAGGTGGAGACGATGTTGGTCTTGGACGCTGACAAGACTTTAGCCGCAAATGACACTGGCAACATGTTCTGGGAGTCGATGGGCAAAGGTTCGACCTTGAAGGATCTGTTTAGTAGCAAACTGGAGTACACTTACATTGCCTTCCGACAAGCAATGTTGCTGTATGAAGAGGCGGCCGAAAAGTTCGACGCCATTTGTCAGAAGGTAGCGTTGGCGGTAAGGCTCTATTCCGATATGCTGTCTCTATTGCGCCTTGTGGCAGGCAAAGAACATGTTGGCGCAGTAGTTGTTACCTCTGGGCTCCGCCATGTCTGGGAGATGGTGCTGGAAAGAGAAGGTCTGGCTAAGACTGTGAAGGTCATCGGTGGAGGACGCATTTCAGATGGTTTTGTTGTTACTGCTGCAATGAAAGGAGCGTTGGTCGCCCATTTGCGAGAGCACCATCACATGTATGTCTGGGCCTTTGGAGACGGTCCGCTGGATTTGGAGATGTTCAGGGAGGCGGATCGAGCCATCGTCATAGTCGGTGACGAGCAGACCAGGAGCAAGAAGATGGAAAAGCTATTGGAAAACGCCATCAATGACAACTGTCTTCAGGCACACCAAGCTCTACTGCCTGGCACGGTATCACCACGGCTGAATCTCACCAAGCTGCCCCCGATCAAGCTTACCGACCAGCAATTTCGCGATGACATTCTAGTTCGCCGTGGACGAAGTCGCGGCCCTCAGGTCCTTCATGCGACAAACAAAAAAGCTGCCAAGCTCCTCATGACGCCGACGCGCGACGCAAGAGTTGCAGGTCCGGCTTTGAGGGAAGCCCATGCCGCCATTGGACGGTATCTGGCGACGGAGTACTTGACCGACATCATTGGCCTCGACGAGATATCGATTCCGCACGTCCAGGGCAAGCTTACAGAGGGGCATCAACTTCGCCATGAGAGACAAACGACAATCGTGGCGCTGATGCGCGGGGGAGAACCCATGGCTCTCGGTGTCAGTGACATATTCCCACTTGCTAGTTTCTTTCATGCCAAAGCTCCGGAAAATATCAAGCCCGACCTTCTCAAGGGACAGCAGACCATTGTGCTGGTCGATTCGGTGGTGAACAGTGGTGACACCGTTCATAACTTTGTGGAGCATATTCATGGCCTAAATGATGCGGTCCGCATTGTGGTTGTCGCTGGTGTCGTTCAGGCCGGCTTTATCCATGGGCCCAAGGCCAGGCTCCCTCAGACATATGCAGTACACAAGAATCTTAGCGTTGTGGCCCTTCGTCTCTCGGAGAACAGTTTCACGGGCAAGGGCCCTACTGACACTGGTCATAGGCTCTTCAATACTACGTTTCTAGACTGACTGGGCTTCTTGTGTACACCGTGAGAGTCTTCTAGATAAAGATCATCCGAATGTAATGAATTTAATGGACCCCAGGTTCTCATACCTGAAATGCTGAAACATACTGACCCTAGAGATTCTATAATTCCCTTGGGGCTCAATAACCCCAATCAAAGCTACTGTGGGCTTAGCGAGAATCGCACTCTCAAAGCACCCCCCATCAGCTCTGAGCGCACTCCCACCCTCAGTGTCCGATCCCATTTCTACGGTTCACTACCGGATAGCCTTAACGTCACTGACTATTATTGGCCAACCGTTCTCCTTCTTCACCTCATCCGGGACCCGCAACCGACTCGGTAATTGCGTCGCCCACGCCGCACTACTTTGAAACACCAGAGCTACGGCTCCCTCCTCCCCGTTGCTCTTTTCTGTGTAGTATTCCCCCACCATCAACAATGCCCATGGGTCATAGCAAGCTTTCTATTACCCCTACTAAACTGATTATTGTGGCTGCCGCTGATGCTCCTGCAAAGCCTTTCGCTCATTCTCAACCTCGAAACTCAATCTGGGGGATTTGACACTCGCAAGTCTCTTGACATGGTACCCCACTGAATCTCAAAGGTGGTCCTATTCCTGCTTGATTGCTAGAAACAAGCAACAGGAGGATGTCTTCCAAAATCCCTACCCTGGCTATCGAGATTATTGAGCTTATAGCTACCTTCCAAGAGCCCGTCGACTTACGCTCCCTACGCCTTGTCTGTCGAGAAATCAATAAGAAGACTCTACATTACTTTCGTCTCGCAAACTTTACTACTATACAAACGGATCTCGATCGCAAAAGTCTACAGCGGCTACAAAACATCACGAAATCAGAGCACCTTGCGGTGCATGTGCAATGTCTTCACTTCAAGCATACAGATGACGGTAGATTCGGTCGAGGATTAGATTGGCGTCGCCACCAATGGAATCTCTTGGCAGATCAATTCGATGGCGTTAGTTTGCTGCGAGACGGAAAACTTTCTCAAGTGCAGGTCATTTCACTTCAATAACTGTGACGAATACCAACCGCGTCAAGAAGCAGACTCCTTGATACCAGGCGACGCTGTCGGACCCGTCCTGTCTATCGTGGCTGAGGCTGATCTCGCGTTAAGATCCTCTACAGCTGAAAGATCACCCGGCATCATACGATAATTGAATCGCCTGCGTTTGAGAAGCATAACTACACTGCTTATCGCAGACTATCAAGAAAAAGTTGAAACTAGGTATCTGAAGCGTTGAAGCTTCTGTCTACAATTTTAGAAGTAAATGCTCTATAATAGTACAGTGATTGATTGATTAATTGATTATTTTATTAAGCACTTGAGCCTTCCCTATTTGGGAATGCTATGCGACTAGTAACAATCAATCAATCAAACTTCGCAAGAAGTTTGATTGATTATCTATTCACGTCTTCTATATACGCTTTCTAAATAAAGCAGTTTCTTTGAGCACAATTATTTTAGTTCTCGTCTTGTACTTTATGTTGCTAAGTAAGTTTTCAATTCAATATATCTTATTTCGAACGCTCTAGTAGTTCTTTGCAATTAAGACTGGAAATTAATTAATAAGCTCGATTTCTTTTATAAATGTAATTGTCTTCTTTAAATTGTAAAAATTAGTAAGTATAGCTTTTAAATTGAGCTCTTCTTAAGTCTTTTTTTTCTTTTTCTTCTTTTATAGATTTTGTTTAAGATCGACGTATTTTTTGTACGTAGACAAAATATATTTGATTGTTTGCAACATTTGTTTACATTAATAGCGGTTTGTTTCAATATTAAATACTTTTTGTTAAAATAGAAAAAGACGAATTTTTTTTTGGTTCTTATTTGTATTGCGAATGCGCTAAGATTCTTGATTAAATTGTTGTAAAACTTTAATATTGACTTTTTCGAATTTAATTACAAAGCGTATAATTCTTTGTTAGTTTTATCTTTGTTTTATAGAGTAATTTATTGTTGTTAAGCTTTCTTTGTTAGCGTTATTTTTCTTGCACTTCTAAGATAATAAGCTAATTTTGCAAATTTTATTGTTTAATTTGTGTTGTATTTTATTAGTTTATCTTGTCTATTCTTTTTTTGTCTTTATTTTGTTGCTTGCTTAACAACAACGTTTATTATTTTGTTGTTCTTATGCGTCGATATTAAGATTATAAGTGTATAGAAAGATAAGTTGTATTAGAGCTATCTATAATAATTATATACATTACTAGCGCAATAGCGCGTAAGAAAGAAGCGTCTACGAAAGACTTTCGCAGGCAGAAATCTCTTTTATGCTAGAAATATTATAACATTTTGTTATCACAAAAAAGAAAGATATTGTCTTAGTATTGTAAGAATATTCTATTAGTAATTTTAATTTATGTATAGTAAGCGATTGCAACAATCGAATCTCTTTGTAATAATACATTTATAATTTATATAAACAATTAAAGCAAAAGATTTTGTTAGCAAAAGAATAATCTTTTAAAACATAAAAAGCGACAAGAGAGTAATATAATATTTGCGAAAGACTTTCGCATTACAATCTATTTAAATAAGAAATCGAAAGAGTTTTCTATAATAGTTGCGTCGAAAGATTTTTGCACAAAGACTACTATAAAGAAACTTTATTCTAATAGAAATCTTTTCGATTGTTGTAAGATAATTTGCTTTGATAAAGAATTTGCTATTGTAATAATAAACTTCTTAAATATAATAACAACAAATTTATAATCAAAGAATATAAATACTACAAGAGTTGTTTCTTTAATAGAAGAGAATTTTGCATAAAATTGCAACAAAATAAAATTTATTTTTAGATAATCTAGCAAATATATTGTCTACTTTAGAAGTTCTTCGAAATCGCGTATTAAATCGATAACGTTTTTTATCTTAGATAAATTTTATTACTTATTAAATTCGAAGTTGTAACTCTTTTAACGTATTAGATATTTCGTATCGCAACAAGCAAAAATTAATATATTTATTTATAACTTTTTCGACTTCGAAAGATCTAACTTTCTTTGTATTATCTCGATCGAAGACAAACTCTAAATAATTAAATCGAAAGATTTAAAGAAGTTATTTTTAATTGCAACAAGTTCTAGTTAAGCAATCAAAAAAATTAAATGTACACGTTAATATAAGAAGAGATTTAATTAATATATTAAGTATTTAATTTTTTTCAATATTGTAAATAAATTGATATATTATTGCTCGAATTTCTTTTTAGTAACAAAAGTAAAAGAAATATTATAATTACGATAAAGTTATATTAAGATTATATTACTCGCTTTTATAGCAAAAGACTAATACTTAAAGTTATAACAATACTTCGCATGCATTTGCGCAAAAACAATAGTGTTAAAAACTTTTTAACAAACAATAAGACGACAATTCTTAAGAATAAATGTAAAAGACTTCGATATTTCAATATTGTTATTAAATGCTTCGACAAAAAAATGTAATGCTTCGACAACAAAATGCGATGCTTTAATAGCAAAATATAATACTTCGATTACAAAAGTCTTCTATAGATCAATGACTTGCGTAAAAGTAAAATTATATGCAATCTTATTAAAGAAATATTTGAAGTTATGTATTGCATTATTGAAATTGCGCTAAATATATAACAAAGTCTCTAATTACTAATTTGAATAAAACATTGTGCTAATTAGAAAACAAAGAACAATTTTTATCGTCTAATTAATATGCTTGCTTTGTTTATTTATTTGCGAGTAATATACTATAGAGTAGAGTAGTTTGATGTTCAATTTAATAAATATAGTAATTTATATCTTCGAAAGAAATTTCCTGTTTCGATTAGAAATAATAGTCTTCGACAATTCTTAATTTGCTATATTAAGACGATTAAGTAATTCGTAATCTTATTAAACAACAACAAAAGTATTCTTTCTTAAAACAAGTAAAATACGCTTAAAGAATTTGCAACTTATAGATATTAAACAATTATATTGCTTCTTAATTGACGCAAGTAATGTTAACACAAAGTCGATAATAATAATATAAAAAGATATCGACAACGTAAGAATTAATTGCAAGAAGTTGTAAAATTAATATTATTAAATCTAATACAATTGATACTTTGAACAATGCTTAAGATAATCTTGTAAATATTGAATCAAATTGTAAATATAATAAAAGCAAGAGATTTGCTTGTAACATTACGCAAAGTTAAGAACTTTTGTCGTATATTGCTTTTAGTATATCTTAAATCATCAATTATAAAAAATAAAATCGATAAGATTTATAAACGTAAGCGTTAATAATATTGTCAAAGCAAAAAATTAAATTATTTGACTTTCGATAAAACAAAAGATTTGCGCTATTTGCAACGCTCTTGTCGAAAATTTTCAAAATTTTCTTTTAATTTAGATCGATGCGATAATTGTTAACAATTTTCTTGCGAAAGTCTTTCTTTATCTTTATTAAAACAATAGTAAACAAAATATCGAACTTATCGTTTTGCGAGAATAGAAATGTATTGTTACTAAACAAATAAGAAAGAATATTAGAAACAATGTATTATTTTTTGACTTGTAACAAAATTCTAGTTCAAATTGCTAAATATAATTAGACGCTCTTACAAGTCTAAAATTAAGTTTGTTAATAAATATTGTAATTATGCTTGTTTGTTTCGCAATATCGAGAGCAACATTATAATTCGTAAATATTACAATCAATATAACAACAAAGAAGTTAATAAGATATTTAATTTTTCGAAGCATTTAAACAATGTCGAGGATTTCTAACTCGATAAATCAATAACGCGTTTCTATCAAAATAAGAAGTCTACTAAGAAACATAATAAATTTAATAAATTTCTTAAGAGAATACTTTTTTTTATTTTAGTTCGCGAAATTCTTTACGTAATATATTATTGCTTCTATATTAAATTTCTTGTTTGCATTAAGATTGACGTACATTTGCTTAAAGAGATTTGTATGCATCAAATAAAATAACTTTGCTAGCATAAATTAAAGAATGTTAAAGAAAGTTAATTTTTGTTTAATAAAATTGTCGAAATAAGTGTTTGTAAAAAACTTTCTTCTAACACTTTTAACAACAAAATTATTGCAAAGAAAAGCAATTTTTAGTTTTTGAAGCAATTTTGCAATATCTATATATATAGATATATAGTCGCAAAGTTATCTTGTTAAATCGAAATAAATTTTTAACAATTGTAGACTTCTAAGATAGCAAAGATTTGCGATAGTTTATAGTTTATCTTTTGCAATAATTAATTTAAGAGAATCAATCTTTTGATTAAGAAAATAAACGATAGAGTATTTGACAAAGATTTTTTTCGACTTGATAGAGATGCTATTTGCAATTAGCATTTCGAAAATCCATCGCAAATGCTTGAGATATTTGTCAAGAATCTTGAAAAAAATTACTATATTATCTACGTAGACTTTCGCATACTAACAATAGATATAAAGTAAACGATCTATCTAACGTTGCACATAAACTAAGAAATTTTTGTATCTTATTATTGTTATATTAAAGAATTTTTGTTCTCTATAATTAACAACAATAAAACAATAACAATTATTAGAATAAACGCGTTATTAATAGAAGAATATCGAGCAATCAATTATTATAATATATTGACATTCTAATACAACGACAATAATTTTCGTCTAACGTAATAATAAGTAAACATTAGACTAAATAATTGCGTTTAGATCGCAAATATTAACGACAACGCGTTTTTTTTGCTTCTCGTTAATTGTTTTTTATACACAAAATACTAAGTAACTAAATAATGTCGATTCTTTTGTTTAACTAAGCTTGTCGACGTTGTAAAGCTTGCTAAAGAATCTATTTACTAATTCTCGATTCTTAATACTTAGAGAATACACTTTCGCTTTGTCAAAAATGCGTAATTCTTAGTCTGTTTTAAGCAATATGCACATTTAGTGTGATCGTTGAATCGGGTCGGACACATTTTTTTTGTTCAATCCGAGGATTCGTTAGGTAATGCATTTGTACGTTATTTGTGCGTTATTATTTTTAAACTATTTTTAGTAATTCAAATAATGCGAATTTTTTTAAAAATAGAAAATCTTGGCATTTTGACGTCATTTTCGATTGCTTGGCGAGTCGATCGAGTCGAGTTAAAAAATCGTTAACCCAAGATCAATTCCAAGTCAAGTCAAGAGATTAATATCAAGTATTTAGGTTAAGTTAAAATGTTGATATCGAAACTTGACTCAACGATTAGTCTAATAATAGAAGTCTTTTGCATGTCTATTGTAATAAACAAAACATCAAGCTTTTCTAATTTCTTAATATAAGAGTAAGTTTTTTTGATGTACAAATACAACTTGTTGTTAAAAGAAAAAAAATTCTCGCAAATATAATATTCGAAATCGAATAGAATTTTCGATAAAGTAAAAAAGTCAAATGTCTTATTGTTATTATTTGCGAGCTTGTTATACAACTTATAGTAATCTAGATCTTCTAAAACATAATAATTATTCTTATTGTCAATATTATTGTAAAAGACTTTTTTAAAATCGTAATTTTCATGATTCTCTTTATATTTCTCGATAATATATGCTTGCGCAATTCTATTATTAGAAGTATCGCAATTCTTAAATTTGTCTTTATTAATATTATTGTCAATAAATCTTTCTTCGTTTGCTTAAGATCTCGAACGCGAAAAATATAATTATTAACTTTAATTCTTTAAATCGAACGCGTTTTTTTTAAGAAACAAAAATTGTCTATTATTTAATAAGATAACTTGAGCAAATCGCGATAATTGTTGCTAAAAGTCTTCTATAAATTATCAATACTAATAATTTTAATATAATTAATAAGTAGAATTTTAAAAGTACTAAAAATTATTATAAAACTAAAACTAAAACTAAAAGACAAAATAATTGACAAACAATAACTAAAAGTATTTGTTCTAACAATTACTTTGTCGAAATTGCTTACTAATAAGACGATTTCTACTAATATTATTTGTGCTAACAAGAGTATTATCGCTTGCATTCGAATGTCGAGAAATTATTTATTATTAAATATTTAATTTTTTATTAAGCAATTCTAAGAAATCTCGTAAAGTAGTTGTTGTCTTAAAACTTCGAAATTTAAGTATAAAAATCGAACGAGACAAAACAATATAAAGCGAAATACTTGTACAAAAGAACTAATTAAGATTGTTAATAAAAGCAAAGAGCTTTCTAATAATTAGTTGTAACAAGAAATAATACTACAGCAATACTAAATTGTTGAAGCTATCAAAATGTTAAGATTATAAGTATGTAGAAAGATAAGTTGTATTAGAGCTATATACGATAACTATATACATTACTAGCGCAATAGCGCGTAAGAAAGAAGCGTCTACAAAAGACTTTCGCAGAGAGGAATTTCTTTCATGCTAGGAATATTATAATAGTCGATATTTAATGTAGTTTAATCTTTATATCTTTTTTACGAAGAATATCGATAAATTTAATTATGCTTTTGACTAAATGTTAATTTGAGTTGTTGTCTAAATTCTCGATTACTCTAATTGTTGCTTAATTGTCTATATATTTAATTACGTAAGTCTTGTTTTATTTAGATATATATGCTAGTATTAAGATTAAAATAATTTTATACAATTTTGTCAAATACACAATAAATATTGTGTTTAATTTTAGATAAATTTTAATTGTTTTATATAATAAAACAATTGTCGCTTCTATCTTCTTGTTAATTTCGCTCTTGTTTATATATACTATTAGAGCATCTGTTTTTTTAGTAGTTTTTTGTGCGTTTCTTTTGCTGTTTTCTTGCTTAAACTAATAACGATAATTGATAAAATTTAGTATAATAACGCTACAAATAATATAATAATTTCTAAATTGTCGATACTAGTGTTTGTCTTTCTTTTTAGTCTCTTTGTTAACTTTTTTAGCGAATTTATAATTAGACTCTTCTTCTTAGATTTGTCTCTTATTATAATATTGTATATTGAACTAATAACTATTTTAAACGTTGTTAAACTTGTTATTCGATTCAAATATATATACGTTAATAAAAAATATGTCTCGATTTGTAAAATCGAACGTAAGATAACTTTATAAATTTCGATAATAACTCTTTGTACTTTGTATTGAATACTTAATAAATTGTTAACAACATTTTTAACATTTTTTAAATAATTTTTTTTCTCGTAGGATATATATTATATCGAGCAATTATAAATTAATTAAGATAGAAATATTGCGTGCATTATTTATCTTATTCTAATTAACTTAATTTTTTATGTCGATTCTGCGAGACTTATTAAAATCTTTATAATTTTAAGTATCTTTGTTTTGTTGTTGTTAATTTGAGCTTTTTAATTAAGTTTATTGTCTAATATAATCTCTAAATATTTAACTACTTTCTTTGATATCTTCGAAATTCAATTATTAATAACTTTTTTCTAGCAATCGAAATTATTAAATGCATTATTTTTTTACATTATTACGAATAAAACTTGTTTATTTATATTGTAATTGTAAATGCGATGTCTTCAATAATACAATACGTCTATTAATAAATTTGATTTAAAACGATTTCGAACTTTATTCGAAAAGAATTCTTTTCTTTATTTATTGCTTAATTATTATTTTTTTCTTTGCGATATATGTTTTACAATTCGATAACAATTTTCTTTAAATTTAAATTTATAGTACAATTATAATACTTAATCATTATAATTTGCTTAATTATTTGCGAACTTATTTAAAATCGATTTTATTAACACATTTTTCGAACAAAACTAAAAGTTCGTTTAATATTTATTAATAATATTAAGTATAAAAGCACATCTCGAATTATTTGCGTTAGCTTAAGAAAATTCGAAGCATTGTCTCTTTAATACTTTCAAGTTAAATATTTATTCTTTATAATATTAGTTCGAAGATATCGATTATCTTTATCTTAAATCGAACGAAAGCGTTAAAATTATTAAAATAAGAATCTTGCAACAATCGCAACAAACTACAAAAGTATTAACAAAAAATTATATAAATTGTTATATTGTATTATTTTTTTAACGATATTTGCTCTTTATGCTTTTACTTTTAAACTAGCAATTAAAATGTAATAACGTCGAAAATAGATTTTGAATTTAATTTTGTATTTTGTTTCGTAATTGATAGCATTATTATTATTATTTTTATCTTACATCTTGTAAAGACTTAATTTTTGCGTAGAATTCAAAATGTTAACAAGATTGTATAATGTGTTATCAATTTTTTTTATCTTTGAATAATATTTTACAAGTTTTGTCAAAATTTTATTGCAAACTCTTGTTACGATCTCTATTAAAAAACAAATATTAATTTCAATTATTTTCTTTAGATGTTCGAGATAATTAAACATCGCATCAAATATTCGAAATTTTAAATAAATGCTTGTATTAGTTGTTTGTGAAACTATAAAAATGCATTTCAAAAAGAATTTAACATGTTGTTAACAAATAAAATTAATTGTTACTCGCTTTCGTCTAGTTTAATTTGTTGTATTTTTTAATTTTAAGAGTATTTTTTTATTCAAAGATTAATAAAATTGCGTAATTAATACGTATAACGAAGCATTAAATAAATAGAGTTTTAACGAATACGAATATTTTGTACTAGTTTTCGTGATTTTTTTTAATTTGTTTTTGAAAGACTTTAAAGCGAAACAAACGTTAAGCTAAGTTATTAATAACAATTATAAAAGTGCGAATTTAAATAAAATTTAGCAAATGCATTATCTTTTTGCATTATTACAAAAAAAAATCTTTTTAATTACAATAAACAAGTTTATACTTCTTGCAATATTCTAAATTTGTGCATTTTTCAATTGTATAACAACATTGTTAATTATTGCTTTTAATTCTAAAGTTGCAATAAAATCTTAAGTTATTAAATTAATAATATAAGTTAAACAAGAAATAAAGTTCTACTATTTGTTTTATTAAAATTCTTGTCAATTTAAAGCTCTTTCAAGTTCGTCTTTTAAAGTGTCATTATTGTTCGCATTATTGATAATGACATCAAGAAATTTGTTTTTAATCTTAAAAAATTTCAAAATCTTTATAAGCTTTAACATTAATTAACAATTTATATATTCGATATTAAAAGAAGTAAATTTAATAAAATATCTGCGAAATTGAAATGCGATGTTAACTCAATATATTAACATTTCTAAGTAAACAGTTTTTTGAGAATTAGATTATGCATTTAAAGCAATAGAGATACGCTAAATATTTCTAAGAGTTATCTTAATTTTTTTACGAATTTGATCGAAATTCGAAAGAATTATTTTTAATAATTTCGTGCGATCTAAAAGCACTAGCTTTGATCGAAGCATTTCTAATAACTTTCGAAAATAAAAATTATTAATAACTCAAAAGAATAGATTTAAATTAACAAAAGTTTTGCATAATTAATTTTCTCAATTATTTTAAACAAAGAAGAACGATAAATCGATATAATTTTTTTCCTAATAATATGTTAGTTTTGCATTATTTATTTGCATTATTAATTATGACTTACGCAATCAAAGATTAGATTAATCGCAATTTGCGATTTAAACTTTTTTTATTTTAAGCAAAAGATAAATTAAAGATGTTTCTTTATATTTGTTATGCTTAAATAATCGTAAATAATAGAATAATTCAAAAGTTTATAACAACTTTTATAAATAATCTTAGAAAAACTCTTTACAATCGAAATTACTTGAACAAATTTATTTCAAAGCTTAAACTATACTTTTGTATTAATCTTTTTTGCTTAACGTGAATCAACAAGTCTTGATTAAATTTTGTTTAAAATACTTTCGTTAATCGCAATTTGTAATTATTATTTTTGAAATTCAATGTTAGTATTTGAAATTTATTCGATATATTCGTTTTTCTTTTTTAATATAAGCAACGAAAAATTGTTTCTAATTTTGTTTAATGCTTCGTAAAGAATTCTTTTTCTATTGTCGAAAATAAAATTGAGAAAATTTTAATCAAATTGACTCGCAAATTAATTAGAACGTAAACTACTAAATAACGAATTACGCAAAATAGATTCGCGAAAATTATTTTCAATTAAAGATAATAATTGATTTGAAGCTTTTAAAGAATTAGACATGTTGCAAATAAAAATAATAAAAACAATGTCTTTAAATAATGTATAAAGAATCTCTTCGAAATAAAAAAATAATGCAAAATAATAATGCAAGTAACAATTAAGTTAAGCAAATTATTATAAAATAAAATGTAATTGTAAACTCGAGAATGTTAAGAAAATTTCTTTAAAATAAAAGAGTAATGCAAAATGATAATGCAAGCAACAATTAATTCAAGTAAATTATTATGTAATAATATAAACAAGTTTGATTGTAATTTCGAAATATATTAAACTATACTTTAGTTAAAATTTCATAATTATAATGACATAAGTCTAAAAATAATAATTTTTGACATAATGACATAATTTTCGATTTTTTGACAATTTGATTCGATTTTAATTTTTGAAATCGAAAATTGACTCGATTCGATTTAAGTCGATTTCAAAATAGTTAAAATCGAATCTATTTTCGATTCGATTTCTAAAGTTAAATCGTCAATTCAATTCGATTTTAAAGTTGAGATCAAATATCGAATCGACGATCAATCTAGTTATATATTAATATTAACTTAACTTACTTATTTATTATTAAGCTAAAATTAAAAACAATATTAATTATTTTCGATATTAAGATCTTTACAATTATAAATGGGTATTTTTGATTTTAAGCAAATTGTTATTGTTTTTAATCAATTTATATTATTTTTATATTTCTAAGCTTCTTTATGTTTACATTTTGATTTTATATCTTTTAAATAATCGTTGCGCGCAATTTTATGCTCTTAAGATTTTATTTTTTAATCTTTATTTCGTTGATTATTATTGCGTATATTAAGATAATTGTTTTTACTTTTCTTTTTAATATAGCAATTCAAGCATTGTTAATTCTTAGCTTAATAAATTCTTCTTTATTAATTGTGTAAGTTACAATATCTTTACTAAAGAGCTTCTTTATTGCTCTAATATCTTTGATTGCTATCTTAAGTTGCATAATACGCGCGTTAATATTCTTAATTATATTTTGAAAAAATATCTTTTGTAATATTTGTTTTTGTTTGCTATTATTTAAATATATAACAATCTTTGCGTTCTTGTTAATAATTAACTTCGATTTAATAATTGTAAACGTTCTCGAGACGTTCTTAAAGAAGACTATAAATAACTAGTTTTAAAAGTTGTTTTTAAAATATATAAAGAAGAACAAGAAGACAAATAAAGAGAAATTTGTTATGATCTTGCGTATAATTGTAATGTCTTTCTTTATTTTTTTATAATTGCAATTAATTTTAATAATTAGCTTGTCAATAACGTTTATTACGTTTGTCTACGTAAATTAATTCTTTAATAGTTTTAAATAGCAAGCTATCTTGTCGAACAATTGTTTTACGATAAATATAGATATAATTTTCTTCTTTTGAATACGAACAAGCAGATCTTTAACATTAACATGCAAAATAATATTGTGCTCGTAAATGTCTTCGAGAGAATATTGACTTATTGAAGATCAATTATCTCTTTTTATTATAATTATTGAGCATTAATCGATGCGCAGCAATTAGACGATTCGAATAACGCATCAATTGACACAATTGCATATTGCGTTAATAAGTGATTTTCAAAAATTGGATTTGAGCATGTTCGAAAGTTTTTATAATAGTATAGTACGTCGGAATAGTCTTCGCCCAATGATTATAATCCTAGAGCGATTTAAGGTCGTGGCAGCGGATGTACCCACCAATCGTGTCCTGCACGATGGAAGCGGGTACTTGATCGGGCTAGCTGTTTTCCTAAATGGGCGGGCTTGGCTAGATCGTAACTTGTAACTTCCTTCTCGAAGTTAATATCCAGATACGACGTTGCGGTTCTCCACGCCTCCTCTTGATGGGAAAACCCCTTGACTCCCGATAGCAATCGACATGGCCACCAACACCACCAACGGTACCTCGAGTGGGAACAGTACTTTCATTAATACGATCTTTAACGCCCCACCGCCCGATGCCAAGGCCCAAGCCGGGATCCAGTGGAAGGTACGTTGTCTCGGATCCCTTTCTGCCGCTTTGGTACTTCTTGAGATCGAAATCATGTATTTGGAGATCCCTGCTGGACAGACATGCCTTATAGCCCCACTCCAATAGCTTCACGCTTGTCCAACACTCGACATACTGACTTAGATTCTTATCGCCATTTTCACATTGCTTCTTGGTACCGGAACAATCTTTTACCGCTCAACGCTTACCCAAGATTGGAAATGTTGACTATGATTTTCGCTAGGCATTTGTACTTAACATCGCGGTCAGCTTAGCTCTGTTCGGATTCCAAGTTACAGCGTTCTTCTTGCTTAAAAGCTCGGAGCTGGGACGAAGAATCTATCAACCCAAAACATACCTTGTACAAGACAGACTGCGGGTGGAAGCGGTACCTACGAAGGCAATCAACTGGATCCGCAGAATCTTTAGCATTCGAGATGATGAACTCATGTTGAAGTGCGGATTGGATGGGTATGTATTTCCGGTGTCCTGATTCCTGCTTTCTGCTATTTACCATGCACGAGACTCTGGACTGCAGTTCGACGCTTACCCGACGTTGGAAAGAACTGCTGACTCCGAATTTGTTGACAGGTACTTCTTCATTCGATTTCTTCGGGCGATAATCCTAATCTTCGTGCCTTTAATGGCCATTCTTGTGACGATACTACTCCCCATTGACTACTTGGGCGGAAAGGGCAACAAAGTCCGTAGTACTACTGATGGTAGTCTTATACGATGGAATGTTACCGGCCTCGATACTTTGTCATGGCAGAATGTTGATCCCGCCAGGACAAACCGATACTGGGCACACCTAGTCTGCGCGATCATGGTTATCTCTTGGGCGCTTTATAGAATGTACCGCGAGAAGGTTAACTTTATCGATGTCAGACAGCGATTTCTTACGTCGCCAGAGCATAGGCTCAAGGCCTCAGCGAGGACGGTCCTTATCACTAACATACCGAGCGAGTATCGAAGCAAAGAGGCATTGGAAGCACTCTACGATGTCTTCGTAGATAACGACGATCGGAGCAAGCTGACTGTCTGGGTTAATCGAGGTACGTGAGCTATGCGCCACGCCTTGGGCGCGATCTGCTCAAGTCTCACTGTTCAGCGCTCACCTAGCTTCGATATGCTGATTCCGGATTAGATTACAAGTCACTGAGAGCCTTGGTAGCTCGGCGTCGAAGTCTACGTCATGCTTTGGAGAAAGAAGAGTTGAGGATTTTGCGACTAGTCAACAAGGATTATTGGAAAAGCGGAGAGGCCACGGCTTCAAAAAAACCTGCGGAGAAGACTGTTCGAGACTCGCTTCATGACGGCGAAAAGGATTCAGACTTTGCGCAGGAGGAGCGGAAAATCTTTAGTGCCTTTGAAGTGGACTGCCATGAGGACACGCAGCTATGGGTATGTCTCTTCTAATTCTCGATTTCCTCCCTTGCAATGTCCTCAGGGTCACGAAACATACCTTAAGCTTTGCACGAGAGTTTGTCTTACAGCTTATCGCTCGCCCGACGTGGGAAATGCTAACACCAAATTCGTCGACAGCACAAGTATCTAAAGCCTTCGACTGCCTCGCAGATCTCTCTTGTCCAGGGAAAAGGTGGCGATTGGAAGCCTGCTTCTAACTTCAAGTTCTGGGTCTCTGGCGAGAAGAGGAAGGTACCGAAGATTGCCTGGCTGCGAACAGGAATAGCTCGCTTGACCATTCAGATCGATGAACTCCTTCCAAGGCTGGATGATGAGGAGCTTTTCAAAAAACAGAATTCAGCTTTCATACAATTCGACAGACAGATGGCCGCACATATGGCTTGCAGTCTAGTCAGTCACAACAAGGCCGGTCGAATGTCTCCTCGTTTTCTTGAAGTCGCCCCACATGAGATCATCTGGCCTAACATGGGCGTCACGTCTCTTGGGCGTTTCATCAGGGTATGTCATATCGGTTTCTTGCTCGAGAAGCATGTCTTGTAGCTCAACACTTAGCCGACTCTTGAAAAAATATGCTAACTCCGAGATCATCTACAGACTTGCATCGCCCTCGTCTTGTTCGCAGCCATGCTGCTAATCTGGGGTATGTATCTTCGACGTTCTGATGCCCTTCTTCATGATATCCCTGATACCTTAGGTCCACCGTGAATGAGACTTTGTCTAAGAATTCAACGCTTGACCGAACTACGAAATACTGACTTTTAATTACAGGTATATTAGTAACAATCCTTGGGTTCCTGTCTCAGCTTGCTAGTCTCAGCTATTCCGTTGCCTGGCTTCATTGGCTACATAATTGGCCAGAGTGGATCATATCATTAATATCAGGTAAGCCGCTTGGTCAATGGAGCACAAATCTGCACCAGGCTCTGCGGTCCAAGTCGGCTCCTTTTCACTCAGCTAAACCTTACTAGGTCCTCTCGTATCTATCTTGCTTGCTCTGTTGATCCAGCTCCTCGTACCCGCATTGTCAAGAAAGTTGGCAGTACTAGTGGGCAAGTATTTCCCGACCCTTTCGTGCCGCTCTCGAGAGGTCATGTCTATCAATTGAACCCTTACCCGACATTGGACGTACTGACTCCAAGATTGTCAACAGGCGCACCTACGCGTAGCAAGCGTGAAGTCATCACGCAACACTTCTATTTCACCTTCCTCTTCATCGAGCTTGTACTGCTCACGGCCGCTGCTTCGAGCATCATCAATATCATACCCAAGATCCTCAACAATCCCATTAGCATTCCCACCATCCTAGCCACCAATATTCCCACATCAGCGAACTACTTTTTCAATTACCTCATTATTCAGTCCCTAGGCTTCAGTGGGAGTGTTCTCTTCCAATACCTGCGCATCCTGTACATAACAACCATTTGGCCGGTACGAGTTCTCGCTCAGCGTTACCCGACATTGGAATTACTAAATTTGATATCATCGATAGTGGTTCACGCAGACGCCTCGAGAAGAAGCGTGGCTGCAAACAACCATCCCGCATCAAGTAGGTCTGGTCCAATAAGACGCTCTCCTTTTACAAAGCTGACCTTAACAGATGTGGGGTAACGTTTATTCACTGTTCACGAACTTTGCAGTTATCGGTATGTCATCTCAACAACATCTTTTCTAACACTTTACAGACCGAGCTTCATGAGCCGCCAATATTTATGTCATTATCTCATTGTGCAAAGCTGACGTAATAATCAGGGATGATATTCAGCGTTGTATCTCCGTTGATGCTAATCTTCGTATCGGTCACGTTCTCTCTGTTCTGGGTGGCTTACAGACACAATTACTACTACGTTCAGAGGAACAAAGTCGATACCCATGGATTGCTATTCAATAACGCCATCTCGCAGCTTTTCGCAGGCATCTACGTCATGGAAATCGCACTCATCGGCTTATTCTTTTTGGTCCGAGACAATGAGGACAAAGTGGCGTGTAAAGCTCAGGCCATCATCATGATCGTCGTCTTAATCCTGACCGCTATATTTCACTTTGTAATGGAGCAGCACCTGCGGCCTCTTTACGAATTTTTACCGGTCACTTTGGTACGTAAATTCGGAGTCCTAGCTCGCTGAATTACGAGATGTTATCCTAGAGCTCAAAGATTGCCCGAGATAGAAAATGCTAATTCCGATCCATTGACAGGAAGATTCAGCCGTCGACGCCGAACGACGGCTTTTCCTCACACGTGACAGCGAATCTTGGCATGGAGAAGACAGCGGTACCGGCAACGACATCCCGAGTTCGGAAAGGACTCCAGTAGGAACGCTAGACGGTGGTCTCGCAAGTCATTCACAGCCGAAAAGCATGTCTGCAACGGCAGATGGCGCAAGGGGAGGTATGTGATTTCGAGCCCCTTTAGCCGCCTCCATGATCTGTCGAGCCGTGCAACACGTCTACCAGCTCAATGTTTACTAGGAACTGGAAATGCTGACTCCATGATCATCAATAGCCTTATCAAAATTGAAGAAGGAGACCGCAGCAAAAGTCGCCCATCTCCAGGCTCACCTCCCGGAGCAAATCGACAGGTCGAGACGGCGTGAGGTTGCCGACCAGCTAGCGGCAGCTATTGCCAGCTATCCGGACGAATTGACGGATCTCAGCCCGGAGGAGCGCAAGGCACGGCTTGAGGCTGCTTTTCAGGATCCCGTCACCAGAGAGCCGGCGCCCGTGATATGGATACCGCAAGATCCGGCTGGTATTTCAGAAGACGCGCTCAAGCAGGCGAAAAACTATGGTCGCTACCTGCAGTATAGGTACGTCTGCACGCTCACCGGACTGTGGAATCGCTAATCCGAGTTTTTAAATAGCAACGCGGGAGCATACCTGACCCCGAAGAACAAGTGTGAGATCACACAGCCTGCGCCGGACACGAAACCGGATTGGCTTCTAGATTGGATGCTGTGAAATTTCCATTATAGGCAAATCGGGTAGGGGTTGTGCTAGCGACGCGATTTGTTAGTATTAGTGTAGGACCATTATCCCCTTAGTAGATATCCTTTTTGGCTGCTATCGTTTAAGGCTTCACGTTGCTGTGCGCTGATTCGACTCCTATCTGTAACGCCCCATTCAACCTACACCCACTTTACCCAAACCAATCCCCCAAAATCAATACATACATCTCAGTAACGCCCCATCCAACCTACGACCCCTTTGCCCCACCTAATCCCGCAAGGTCAATACACACATCTCAACTCACGCCTTCGCGAGGCCAAAGAAGAGAGGTAAGTGAGCGAAGGGCTAATGTCCACGCCGCGCAAATCTTGGCCCAAATCTCTTGGATGGTCCCAATTTCTCGAGAAAAGAAATCGTGTTTTCAAGTTGATCTACCACCCCTCGCCTTCCCGACTTAGCTCCGGAATGATGCCGGAAAATGACCTTTAATATCCATCCTGAACAGCTCCGTTCCGGAGTTGGGTAAAGCGTTGTTTTGACACGGCGAAATGGCGTGGGAGATAGGGTCCGATACGCGGGCTACGGATGCTTGGTGTTTGAATCTTCAGGATATCAGGAGGAAATTGACGGTCGTTCAGATATTGGGGTGGGAATGAGAAGAGCAGGAACTGAGATAAGGGGATGAGGATGGGAAGGGATGGGAAGGGGGTTCTGTATTCCCATGGAGCGCACTATGGGAGTCGGATGTGGTGGTAGGTGGACGTGAAAACACGAGCAGAGCAGCAGATCAGGATGTTAGAAGTGCACTGATTCAGAAACGAGGAATGAGTAAGCTATGGATTCGATGGTGTGGAATGTACTGATGTTACTGTCTAGTCGAGAACCGAACAGAAGGGAACGAAGTGTAACCTCAAGACTAATGTCATCGTTATGACCTCGCATGCAAGTAGCATACGTTGATCCATCTACTCATACCACCTCAAGTCCACGCCTTCAACCTCTTTCTTTCTGTCGTCTATCCTCCCTCCTCTCTCTCTTTCCCATACGCCCCAGCGTCTACTCAGCACTCCCCCCACCCCACCCCGAGTCCACCATCACGCCCACCTCGATCCTCGCAAGCCTCGAGTTATGGGACGCCTGCCAGAGGTTCAAGCCTAAATGACTATCGTCCTCGTGCTAATCCGGAAGCCCCCGCTTCCCAACAACGAGGGTGAGACGCTGTTCCCGCGTCTTTCAGGTCCGCTACTTGAGTGAGCCCTTCCCCTATCATCGCGCTCTTTCGTGAACGAGTTCCCTTGTCAAGCCCTGACCTTGACTCTCCATCGATCATCCTTGTAACGCGTACGAATCATCGTGTATAACGCGCTCCCATTAGATTTTGCTGGATTCCGAAGTAATCGTAAGATCCCTCTGGGTCCCGTGACTTTCTTCGTGATATCGTGGATGACTCAATGAGTCGCGGTTCGATACAGACAAAGGTATATGTTGCTTTATGACAATGCAGGTTTATACTGCTCCTGTATTATCCAATCCAGAAGTGACAGTCGAGATCGGTTCAATTCGACATTGAAAAACCTGTGAGCCCACTTGGCATGGACAGATCGAGTCATGGCTCCGGCGGAGGAGGAATATCTTGTGCTCCATGTGCCAGCAGTGTATCGATAATGGCTTGGTATCGCGCTCTTCCTCTGATGTCTGTGAACCTGGGATCCAAGATTTTGGTAGCAAAGGTCAATGGGGATCCCTGCGCTGACACACAGTTGACATCGGCACCGTTTTGTATTATAGGTTCCACGGCATCTGCGTTGCCTCTCGCTACTCCTTCATGCAGAGCGCTACCAATATTCTCGGTTACTTTGTTGACGTCAGCCCCATGCTGTAAGAGAAGCCCTATAAAGGATAGACTGCCACTGGTGGTGAGCCCAGCTGCTATTATCAGAGGTGTTCTCCCAGAATGGTCATGAGAATTGACATCAGTAACTTGCTAGCATATTCGTTGAGAGATAGAAAATATATCCGTCAGTTTGTTGCAGCGACATAGCCGCCAAGGTACGATTTCCTATCTTTCTTCACTCTCCTAGATATAGTCCCATTATCACCAAGGCTGTAACTACCTACAACGAGAGCCGCGAATCAATTCTATGTTATCAAAGCAAAACAACTTCGAAACAAAGACCAACACTTTGCCGTAACCTGAGCTTCTTCGTTCGACCATACTAGCGACCCATTGAAAGATTCATCGTTCACGAGCTAAATTCTGAAAATTTTGCTGAAGACACAAGGTAATGATTGTTGGCGGTCTCGGTGTTCTTGAGGCCCGTTAACACAGCGTGGCTCAAAGGAGTAGAGCGTGCGTTAGAACGATCTTCAAAGTCGATTGGTTCAAGATCGATGTTCGCTCCAGCCCGCAACAAGATCTGAATTACATCCACATAACCTCCGGAACAGGCGGCAGCTAGGGCTGTTCCACTAGGCCCTGGGGAGTCAACGTCATAATTTAAGTCGAGTAGTGTCGTCACGAGACTTGTCAACCCTTGCATGCTTGCGTAGTAAAGTGGGTTTACGAAACCCATTGCAAGGAATCCACTTGTTTTAAAGTAACCTCGCCGGTCCCACCAAGGTTTCTGCAACTTCAAGGCGTTCCGAACGATCTTTGGTTCTTCCAGAAGAGCGAGCGCATGCTTGTGAATCAAAGATGACATATCCGGAGCGGCGGCGCGGAAATGACGACCCCAGCACCTAGTCGCGTAAGGGGCAAACAGGGCGCTCTCCAGCAGTTCATATTGAGATCCAGGGAGACCTCGTCTAAGATCGTCTTGATCAAATTGAAGAAGATAACGTATGCAAAACCCAGCCATAGCGTCATGCGCGAGTCTCTCATCTATCGAATACATAGGCGCTAGCGCACTTTCAACTCGATTCGATATCAAGTACTCTTTTACTGAGTAGTGTGCGAGCCTTAACTCTTGGAACGAAAAGGTCTCCGCTCCGGCAAAATTTTCTTTTAATTTGATTCTAGTCGATGGTATGACGGACACCAAGCTTGAGCATATAGTCAATACATCTTGAGGGTCGCAAAGTTTGTTGTCGAAGTCAATAATGGGATCTTCAGAAGGGTTAATTGCTACGATCTCCGCGACCTCTTTCACGTCAAGCGGATAGAAGGCGGTTATCAAACACTGCAGTATTCTGCGAGCGTCTTCGCTATGCTCTTCTGGTATGCTGGCCAGAATTCGTGCGTACGTCTCATCGAGAGTCTTAGGTAAGAATTTCAGAGCGTTTCGTATCTGTCTTGGTTTCAGGCAACCCTGAAGCGCGTCTAGCTGACATACCACCCAACGGAACCTTAAGATGTACTCAGTATTGACGATCATAAGATTTGGGGTCATGAAAACTTACATGCCGTCGGCCCCTTCCAGGAGCGTCGATTCGATATCCAAGCGAATGTCTATCGGCCATTTTAGTAGCTTCGATCCATCAGAGTGTACCTTGTGGTGAATGAAGTCACGTATATCAGACTCGATGGCGCTCTTCTCTAAGGATATTCGGCCTGAGAGGAGAGGATTGAACGCATCTTCGATGTCCTTCTCGCGTCTGCTGGTTACCAGAAGATGAAGACCGTTGATGTTCCACTTATTCATCTCTTCTAGCAGTTGTAGAAGGTTTTGACGTTCATTGCATTCGTCAGCTGCGTCAATGACGATGTCCACGGTTCTTGACGCTTGGAGAAGCGTATGCAATACTGTTACCAAGTTCTGTGTAGTAGGTTTGGTCCGGCCATGGGAGCAGGACTCGTATACACCCCTCAGGGACTTATGAAGACCAGACCCGCGCGATGCAATTTGCCTGATCAGTGACCGTAGGAAACCTTCGACTGTTTGTTGCTCTTGGCGTTGGAAATCAAAATAAAAGTAGGCAACAAGAGCATCTTCATGTGAAGAATCCACAAGATGACTGATGATTGTGAAACTCAGCACCGACTTGCCACAACCGGGCTTACCATGAATCCATAAAAACGAGTTGTTGGCGGACTTCCATACTATGAATGAGGGGTCTTGTAGAAGCCAGGTACCAGTCTCTTGTTGTCGTTTTACACCTGCGGCGTTGTAGTTGCCGGATGGGTCTGGGGCGTCTAACCACTGCATGATGTTCCTGTCGAGATCATCGAGTGTCGTTCTCTCCTGCGCCTGCTTAATGCTCTCAACGCTGCCCTTGGTTTGCAGCACAAGGCTCCTTAATTGACGTTAGTATATCAACGAACAGAGTTACCAATAAGGAATAACATCTCGAGGTCGATCAAATTTCCCTTCAAGAGGACAGGCTTATAGATTTAGTGACTAACGAGATGGACTCACACGTTATCGGTCGCAATGGCAATTTCTAGAAGAGTCTGCAACTTGTTCAACCGACGTATCATATGGTAAACTTCTTCCTTCTGAAACGGCCATTTCAGAGCCTTCTTCATGCTTGATTTTTGGGCTGTCACACATTCCATGAATTGCTGCATCTCGGCGAAACACAGATGTAGAGCCGCATCTGGTTCGAGCAACTTCGTTACACTCGGCAGAGAAGTACGTTTCTGGGAGTTTTCATGCATGGCGCTACCTTTGTCATTCTTGTCCGCCTTTGCAGCAATGTCAATGAGATGGATCAAGATATCATTGAAAGCCTCGAGCTCTTCAAAAAGGCGCTTGATTTCCTTTGGAGCATCCTTGACGCCCGTGTAATACTCCCGGGCAGCTTTGTACACCGTATTGCTTAATTGAAGGATCGCGATCACACTTGCGGTGACACTAAGGGGATCCATCGAATCAAAAGAAGTACAGTCCTACGAAGTCCTAGAAATTACAATATAAGTAATTGGAAACGACTTATACAGAAGACGTTGAACGATTGCAGCCTTGCCAGCCTGATCTATCTTTAGAGTACGCGCTTATCATACCTTGCGAGTCGCTTAGCAGATTTCACGCGCGGCAGATGCAAGTTGGAGAAGTCCCGACGCCGATCTCCAGATACGAGTAAAATCAATGAAAGTTAAGTCTGGCTCACAACTTTGAAGTTCTGTCCGCTATGAATTTGTTGTTGCCCGATGAGCTCTCACTATCCTTGAACCAATCGGTCTTCTGCAGGGAGATCCAGCTCCAACAATTGATCTGCCTGCTAAATGTGAGCAACTCCAGCCCCCAAATTAGCCAGCTCTGACCCGAGAAAGCCCGAATATCCAAGTCCAGCCACAATCTGCATCCATGGCGTCGAAGCCACAGGGAAGAGCCTAGCTATCACAACCGTTCTTGACGCTCTCCAACTACCGTCTGCCGTTGTACGCTCCCAAGAATGCATCACCACACGGCATCTCCTCGAGCGGACAATTTCCGCGGTGCAAATTGCACTAGAGGACGATGGCGTGAATGGCGATATCCAGACTGTGGATGGTAAGTGTGAGAGCATCAGCGCTTTCGTGGTCAATTTGCAGCGACTGCTGGAGGGGACTGCCAGATTCGTGTTGGTCTTTGATGGTATTGACCGTCAGAGGGAAGCTGCGCCGACGCTACTGCCCGCTCTCGCACGGTTGGGGGAAATGGTGAGCGGACCCCGAACAACGTCTGTGCGCCCGGTTGATTCCCCTAGATCCCCAACCTCACCGTGGTCCTCATCGTCACCGTCCCTCAACCTCGGTCGCTCCACCATGCCGACATCCCCTATATCCATTTCCCACCCTACACCCGCGCGCAAGTCCTGTCGATAGTTTCTGCATTCCCATTACCTCTCCACGCCAAATCCACAAGAGCCTCTCCTGCATCCTCCGACATGGGCGCCTCAGAACAAGATGAGGATAAAACACGGCTTTGGTCCCGTCTCTGCGGCGCTGTATGGGACTCTCTAGGTCAAGGCGCCGCCCGCGACATCATCAGCTTCCGCACCGTCTGCACGAGACTCTGGCGCCCGTTCATCCAACCAATCCTTGACGGTCACTACGGACCGCGAGACTTCTCCAAGATGATGGTCAGGAATCGAAGTCTTTTCCAGAGCGAAGCCGCATTGACGGAAAGCATCATCCCCGTCTCCACCACCTCCGAGACCGGCAAATCGAAGCCTCCCAAAGGTATGTCCACTTGTCTCCATGCCTTGCTCCTGTCTACAACAAAGGCTAACGCTAAATCTCGCTCACTCAGCCCCACTCACCCTCCCCTCAACACCCACCCACCTCCTCCTCGCCGCCTACCTCGCCTCGCACAACCCCCCCCGCCTCGACCTCACCACCTTCACCAAATCCTCCCTCCGCCGCAAAAAGCGGCGCAACCCCGCCCACACGCCCAACCACCGCACTACCAAACACCGAAAAATAAACCGCAAACTCCTCGGCCCACAAGCCTTCCCCCTCGAACGCTGGCTGGCGATCTTCCACGCCATTGTGCCGGACACGAATTCCAGGACGGTAGTCAGGGGCGGAGGGGCGGATGCGATGGCGCAGGTGGCGACGTTGCAGAGATTGGGGCTGGTGGTGAGGAGTGGGGTGGGGGATGGGGAGCTGGGGAGTGGGAAGTGGAGGGTGGGGGTGGGGTGGGAGGTTGTGAGGGGGTTGGCGAGGAGTGTGGGGTTTGAGATGGAGGATTATCTTGCTGAATAAGAGCATCGTAATTAGTATACCCCTTTCGCGACTCTCCTACCTCGCTATCCCTTCCTTGTGTCGATTTCTATGGCAATACCAACATGTCCATGTTGCAGATTCGCACGCGTACCTTCTTCGCATCTATGATAATAGAGGAGTGTCACTGGCGGCAATGGACTGATGTCTGATAACGGACTTCATGGTAAAAGAGGCTATGAGCGTATTGAGAACAGGTCCACATACAGCACTCCCTTTGCAGTATCATTTGATCCTAACAGTTCTATGTCTTGGTAACTTCCCTATTTCACCCCCTTCCTCCTCTTCACCCCCTCAACCCACGCCCCCACCTCCCCCTTCGGCACAACCATCACCCTCACCACCCCATCCACCACCTCCCCCCTCCCCTTCCCACTCCCCAGACACGCCCCCAACCCCACCTTCCTCCCCACCTTCACCATCCCCCCCATACTCGTCTCCATAAAACACTCCACCCCGCCCGTCGTATAGTCCCCCTTCCCATCCCACGGCAGCGGGAAGATATACCCCAGATGCTGCTGCAACGTGTCCGTCTCCGCAAACGCCTTGATGAAATCGCTCTGCGCCGCTAGCGGATAGAGAAGCAGCACAGGATACACAACGTGACTTGTCGGCGACAGCGGGTCAGGCGCTAGATGGATCGTCGCGTCTTCGAGTTCTGGCGGCTGGGCAGTCTTGCGGATGCTGATACCCCGCGCTTTCAGCGCCGTCGCGAGTACGAGTTTCTCCTTTTTGAGGAGGTTTTCGGCTTCGGTTTTGCGTGCTAGGGCGGTGGCGGCGGTGGCTTCTGCGGTGGCGAGGCGGGGTTGGAGGGAGAGTAGGGAGGGGTTGGTGGGGGAGATGGCGAGGCCGTGCGAGAGGGCGTCGTGGGCGGAGGGGAGGTGGGAGAGGGAGAGGAGGGCGAGGGTGGAGCGGTAGTAGGCTTTGATGTTGAGGGGGTTGAGGCGGAGGGTGGATGCGCAGTCGGTGGTGCAGGAGCGGTAGTTTTCTGGAGAGTTGGATTCAGTCAAGGAGGTTTCGAGATGGTTAGTGACTAGGGGGGACGGACGAAGTTCGAGGTTGCAGAGGGCGCGGTTGATGTAGCATGCCTCTTCGATTTCTTTCTCTTTCTTGGCTTCTACTTCGGGATCCACCTCCGCGGTCTCTTTGCTGTCATCGTTCGTAGCTGGTGGGCTCTGCTGTGGTTGCTTCAAAGCGGCCAGGCCCTTGGTGTAAAACTCCTTCCCATCTTTCCACCGCTTCTCCCTCGCCAACTCGTTTCCACGCTCTCGAAACCCTTGCGCGATCTCGGCTCGAGTGCCTTCGTACTGCAGAGCACGCATGGCTTCAAGCTCGACGTTCTCGGTGTCTGGTCTGTAGTTTCAGATGAACCCTTTCCTCTTGGTGGTAGACGATAGGGAAGGGGGGAAGGAGTACCATCGTCAGTGTCCTCGAGAGAGGTCATGAAAAGTGGTGTCCGATTCATCAGCTGCATGATCTCATCGGTGGTATGGGAGCGGACGGAGTCCATCAGTGGGGGCATTGTGGGAAGAGGAACGGAGTCATTGTTGAGCGCTTTGGGCGGGATGGGAAATGGCGTGGATGCTGACGCCGCAGTCGCGAAGGGGGGATGTGGAGGTGGCTGCGAGGATGAATCTGGAGGGAAGAGGTTCAAGGAGGAGGATAATTGGTCGGAAAGTTCTTCGATACGTGCCATGGTGAATTGTAATGGGGGGTTGAGGAAGGTGGAGGTGCCTCGGCCTAATGTGGTAAACCTTCGGATTTCGGAGATAAGCTATCTCTATTAGATCCGGCAATTTCAACGTCTACCTTATTCATTGCACAATTTGTTGTTGTTTTAAATTCTCGAAAAAGAATGAAGGACTCCAAGTTGTGTACAGATTTCTTTACATTCTTCTTCTTCTGTATATATGTATCTCCTGATCTCTCTCTGATATTTGTAGGTAACCAGTCCACGCACTCAGGACTGATTACCAACAATTCTGTAAGGATCTAATTTAATAAATGTGCACGACCTCCCTGATATCATGTCCCATTGTGATCACCCTTTCTTCTTCGCACCATGGGTATATTCTCCCAGGTCAAAGTCACCCCTTTGCCCACGGGCATCGACCTTCAAGGGAAAACCGTCATTATCACCGGTGCCAGCGCGGGCATGGGCCTAGAATCTGCTCGCCAACTCCTCGCCTGTAATGCATCTACTGTGGTCCTTGCCGTACGCAACACTTCTAAAGGCGAAGGTTGCAAAACGTCTCTACTGTCTGACCCAGCCGCAAAGGAGCACAACAAAGACCCCACGGTCAAGGTCATGAAGCTTGACATGGTCGACTTTGGATCTATCCGAAGTTTTGCCAAAGCCGTCAAAGCAGAGCTGCCCGTTGTCGACCACCTGCTCTTGAATGCCGGCATCGGGATTTTGAAGCATGAGACAAGTCCCAGCGGCCACGAACACGTGATGCAAGTAAACTACCTTTCCAATGTCCTCCTCATCTTCGAACTCCTCCCGCAACTTGAAGCCAGCGCCGCCACAACTGGCGCGCCTTCCCGCATCACCTGGGTCGGGAGTCGAAGGCATTCCCAATCCACGTTATCGAACAAAGCCCCCTGTACAGCCTGGCGAGACGGTCATTGGCCACATGGATGATCCGAAGAATTTCTTTCCAATCCAGAATTACAACGATACGAAACTGCTGTGCGCGATGTTTATGTACGAGCTCGCGCCACGCTTGGAGAAGAACAAAATCATCTTCAACATGCTCTGTCCTGGCATGGTGGACACGGCCATGAGCGATGTCCTGCCCATCTACCTCCGCATCCCCGTCAACATTATGAAGACGATTCGCGCCAGGCCGGTCGAGCACGGGGCGTGGCTGATCTTGAACGCGATGCTGGTTGCAGGGCCAGAGAGCCACGGGGAGTTTATATCGGACAAGACTATCCAGCCGTAATGACTCCCTTTTCTTGCTCCTTTCTTGGGTGTGAGATTGTGTCAGCTGGCGTGGACAGGCGTGATGGGTTTATTGCATCCTTGGCAGGACAGGAAGTCCAGAAGAAGCTGTACAATGAAACGATGGCCGAGATGGGCAAGTACGTTGCTGTGCCGTCGTACCTGGCTGGCAAGGCATAGGGTCTCTCATAGCCTTGCTACTGGGATCTTTACAGCGTGGAGGGTTTTGTTCGGCTGTATCGATTCAGGTTAGACCTTTTCTTACTGCTCTTCCTTCAGTCCGGTCGACAATTGAAGCAGTACTGAACCAGCTTCCAACTCTCTCTACACGCAACCCCCGCCCTAAAGACCTCTCCAAAACCAACTCCACCTGCACAACCCCCACCCGCCCTCCTTTCCTTTCCTTCCCACCACCAACACCCGCAACAAAGGACCAATGCCAGTCTTTATGCCATGATACACCCACCCAGTTAGCTAATCCTGCATACAATAATCTCCCTAACTACTATCAGAAAGAGTTCATGAATAGATAAGCAGATTGAAGTCTCAAGATAGCGCATGAGAGTGATAGGGATGAGTGAGTCAGTAAAGTGCATGACAGGAATCTATCTAGCGAGCTGATCGAGGTGGTAGTGGCATGAGTGGGGTGACTGCGGAGGGTATGGTTATATTTTGGTGGTGGGGGGGGCCTCTCCGGCGAGTGGATTGTGTAACTTTCACGCATGCCCCTGGATTGTGCATGCTGTTCGGCCATCACTTCTTAAGGTCTTTGTAGGAGAAGAATATTTCAACAGAAAGATAAACAAAGATGGAGATCCTAAAAATCATGCTAATGAGATGACAGTTGATATGTTTAGGGCGCAAAAGGTCCCTACCTCGCCTCACCTGGTTTAGCGACCTAGGTACATTGACATCGCGAATATCGATTTTTTACGACAGAAGCGACCCAATCTTTGAGTCTCTAACAGGGTATGTATCAATATCTTAAACTAGGCAGAAACCTCAGATATGTGAAGCATTCATGAGATTCTTATGTTTGAGTGCTGTACGCACGTTTTCAAATCTCGATGGGTATGTGGATGATTGCGGTCGTGAGGGCTCTCGTTGGCAACGCGTTTTCTATTTGAAAGCGTTTCTCAGCGTCCAGGAAGAGGGCGTATGAATGGCTCGACTGGGCAGCCCAACCATCGTGTACACGTCAAAGCGTTATTGTACTAGACTCTGCTCATTTTGTCGGCTCACAAATGGCCCAGAATCAATATACAGAGGCTGAAATCAGTGGAACCTCTCCGTTATAGTTCCAACGGCGTTTCTCCAATCAGGTATTTATGCAAGCGTACACCAAACCCGTCACGGACGCAACATTCAGCTAGAATGACTCAAGTATTGATCTCCCGCAGGGCATTTCGTGGACAAAGGTATTCTGAAATCACGTCTCAGGTAATGGAAAGAGGGGATGGGATCGAGCACGCCGACCATCGTAAACACGTCAAACCATCATTGCATTGCAAGGGATATAGCTATTGGTCTGTGCTGGATTGGAAATTGGCATTTCAAACCCCATAAACTTGATATAGAGACCAATGCTTGACACCTCTCACTTGCAGATTGCTTACATAGTTTATTGGGCGTACACTCGTTGACAAGCCCCTGATGAAAGGAATATAGCTGAAGACCTACCAAAAAGCTTCCGCTGCTCCAGTTTGTGGGGTCTGACCTCTGGATCTTGGTCTATCTTAAGCTATGAGCGGAAGTAAGTTGCATGTAATAACGTTTTGACGTGTTTACGATGGTCGGCGGACCCAATTTCGAGCTCTCTCTGGGTGCTGAGACAGAGCTTTAGGAAGTTTTCCAAGATATGTCCCACCGGAGATCACTACTTAGGTCTTCCCAGTTGAAGGTCAATCTAGATATCGGTTTGGTGTTCACCTATCGATAATCACTTCACTGGGGAGACGCTCTATTGCTGGTCCAACCTGGAAATATTGATTCTGATCCATTGCTTTAGCCAACAATATGAGTAGGTTTCAGTACAATAACGGTTTGACGTGTATGTGATGGTTGGACCGCCCAGTCACATACCCTCTGGGATTGAGAGTGCGAAGCTCGGTGGTGATCTCCAGGGTGTCCTGCGATCAAGCGTCGACGTCCTATCATAAATCTACCATGATACTCTCTGATCTCAAAGAACGCAATGACTGAATGGTGGATGGAAGTGGCACCAGTGGTGCATGCTAGAACGCTCTAGTGTTGCCTAGAGTGTTGTGGAGTGAGTGTTTGACGGTCAAAAGTTCGTCCGAAAAAACTCGGCTATTCCAGAAGCTTCGCTCGTTGCTGATGATCCTCAAAGAATTTGGCTCCCACAACCTCCTCACCTTACGCCATCACCATACATCATTCCCACAGACACTCTCACACTTCGAACACCACAACTTCAACCACTCGGATATTCTCTCTCATCGACACCGTACTCTGTACGCAGAAACTTCCAACCAGTAAGTCTCGCCTGCAGCTCACACCTGCGCTCCAACCAGTACTAACTCCTACACAGTGGCGCCAGCAATAGGCATTGATCTGGGAACGACGTACTCTTGCGTTGGTAAGTCTCTCGATCTTATCTTACCATGGGCTCCTGCTAACTGACTACTAGGCATCTTTCGAGGTACATATCCGATCCACAGTCCCCCCCTTTTGCCCTCCAGTCCTCCCACACCCTCCCACATTCTCCCTTATCGCTTTATACCTTTGTATACTAACTGAGGACTCGATTAGATGATCGTATCGAGATCATAGCTGTGAGAAACGCTCCATTCCTGTCCAAAGAAGAGCCCTACTGACGCGAAAACTCGTCTAGAATGACCAAGGCAACCGTACCACCCCCTCCTTTGTGGCCTTCACCGATACCGAGCGCCTTATTGGCGACTCGGCGAAGAATCAGGTTGCCATGAACCCTACGAACACCGTCTTCGATGCGAAGCGCCTTATCGGCCGCAAATTCGCGGATGCCGAGGTGCAGGCCGATATGAAGCACTTCCCCTTCAAGGTCGTTGAGAAGGCCGGAAAGCCTGTCGTCACTGTCGAGTTCAAGGGCGAGAGCAAGACCTTTACACCAGAAGAAATCTCTGCGATGATCTTGGTCAAGATGCGAGAGACTGCCGAGTCGTATCTTGGCGGTACTGTCAACAACGCAGTGGTTACTGTGCCAGCATACTTCAACGACTCTCAGCGTCAAGCCACCAAAGATGCAGGTCTCATTGCCGGCCTGAACGTTCTTCGTATCATCAACGAACCCACCGCCGCAGCTATCGCCTACGGTTTGGACAAGAAGACCGAGGGCGAGCGTAACGTGCTGATCTTCGATTTGGGTGGTGGAACTTTCGATGTCTCGCTTCTGACCATCGAAGAGGGCATCTTCGAAGTCAAGTCAACTGCTGGTGACACTCATTTGGGTGGTGAGGACTTCGACAACCGCTTGGTCAACCACTTCGTCAACGAATTCAAGCGCAAGCACAAGAAGGATCTCTCTTCCAACGCCCGCGCTCTTCGTCGCCTCCGTACCGCTTGCGAGCGTGCCAAGCGCACTCTCTCCTCCTCTGCTCAGACCTCTATCGAGATCGACTCCCTTTACGAAGGCATCGACTTTTACACCTCCATCACCCGTGCTCGCTTTGAGGAGCTCTGCCAGGACCTCTTCCGCTCCACTATGGAGCCCGTCGAGCGCGTCCTCCGAGATGCCAAGATTGACAAGTCTACCGTGCACGAAATCGTGTTGGTTGGCGGCTCCACTCGTATTCCTCGCATTCAGAAGCTTGTCTCCGACTTCTTCAACGGCAAGGAACCCAACAAATCCATCAACCCCGACGAAGCCGTTGCCTACGGTGCCGCAGTCCAGGCTGCTATCCTCTCTGGAGACACCTCTTCCAAATCCACGAGCGAAATCCTCCTGCTCGATGTCGCTCCATTGTCTATCGGTATCGAGACTGCTGGAGGCGTCATGACTGCCCTCATCAAGCGCAACACCACTATACCCACTAAGAAATCCGAAGTTTTCTCAACTTTCTCCGACAACCAACCCGGTGTGCTTATCCAAGTCTTCGAGGGTGAGCGTGCTCGTACCAAGGATAACAACCTGCTTGGCAAGTTCGAGCTTTCCGGCATCCCCCCTGCGCCCCGTGGTGTTCCGCAGATTGAAGTTACCTTCGATGTTGACGCCAACGGTATCATCAACGTCTCCGCCTTGGAGAAGGGTACCGGCAAGACCAACAAGATTGTCATCACCAACGACAAGGGCCGTCTGTCCAAGGAGGAGATCGAGCGCATGTTGTCGGAGGCTGAGAAGTACAAGGCTGAGGATGAGGCTGAAGCTTCGCGTATCTCTGCCAAGAACGGACTCGAGTCCTATGCCTATTCTCTACGCAACACTATCTCCGATTCCAAGGTTGACGAGAAGCTTGATGCTAGCGACAAGGAGACCCTGAAGAAGGAGATCGACACCACCGTTGCCTGGCTCGACGACAACCAGACCGCTACAACCGAGGAGTACGAGAGCGAACAGAAGCGTCTGGAAGGTGTTGCCAACCCGATCATGATGAAGATGTACGGTGCTGGTGGCGATGGTGGTATGGGTGGCATGCCCGGTATGGGTGGCATGGGTGGTATGCCCGGTGGTATGCCCGGTGGTGGACCTGGCGGCTTCCCTGGTGCTGGTGGTACTGGTGGCGCTGCTGGCCATGATGACGGCCCAACTGTCGAAGGTAAGCCTTTTCCAAAATATGAACTCTTCTCTACAAGACCTCGAACATATACTAACGATTCGACAGAGGTTGACTAGATTGCTGAACTGCGGCTTCTCGCTTCTTAGACGATACCTTGCACAGTGGCGTTGTTGGCTAGCGATCGGGTCGCTATGGCGGGCATGCATGTTCAAAAGTCGCACGATTAGCGAATGATAGATAGTATGAATGCAATGATAGTTTGTTTAGATCTCCTATCTTCATTGTGCTATGATTGCTCTAGGTTCTACTAAAGTACGTGGCTGTTGAAGTCCCAGAGACTTGCTGCTTCTCATGGTAAGTGGTTTCCACATCATTTCTATGCTCTTAAGGGTGAAGACCTGCCACATCTGGATTCCCGATGAATCGACATTACACCGATAGCACAACGACATTTCTCAGCTGCTCTCAACCGACCATTCCTTGTATCATAGTCAGAAGTCACCACCTGGGAAGTTCACCGTTGCAATGCACAAAGCTCCTAGTCAGCTGAGTTCTCTTTGTCCAAGCAGTGGTCTAGTCGTACTTTAGCAAAGACATCTCTGCTCGCAATCCACGCTTTGTCTCTCCGCAAGTCCAACGATTGCATCCAAACAATGCCTTTGTCCACACAAATTTGTCACTTTCCCTACTGACGGCTTAAACGATTTATAGCTCATCGCTCCGAGGGGAGACCTTCCATCCGTATGATCGCTTGTCCTCACCAGTGGCCAACTAAGGTTTGTTCTTCCCATTCCTCGGATCGTACACCGTCCATAGGCCACGTCGCACAAAAATCAGAAACCGTAGCGACCAAGGAACATGGCATTCGAAAACGCCACTCTCGGCAAGTCATCGCTTGGAAGCGAGCCGGAGTCTCAGTGCGGTTGCCACAAGCCCGAAATGCATAGCACAACGCCACCTATGGAGTCTTTGAACGACTTCTATCTACCAGAGACAGCTATAAAAGCTATTATCAGCAAGAGCCGAGATAAAGAGGCGCTGGAAGAATACATGACTGCCTATCACTCGGTAATACCTCCCAAGAAGCCACTAAGCTGTAAATTCGACTACTTCGACTCAGCCGAAGCCTGCGACGAGATGGGTTTCGAAATGTTCGTCACTCTGAGTCTAAACCGTGCGGCATGCGCATTGGGCATGGGTTTTTTCTCCCTCGGCTGAGCAGTTACATTACCTTGGGGTCACATCTTCTTCCACAAATTCAACTGGAGCCAGGAGCAGCGGGAGCAGTATCTATCAATGTCAAGAGCGGAGCATGAAGCCCTCGCTACCAAGTGGGCCGTTGACAAGAAGTTTGCAGCAGGGATCTCTACAATCGATATTACGCTCCTCTATCGGTATGTTAACCCCAGGGGCCGTCCGAACCCGCTGGGTGTAAGTGGAATGGAGATTAATGTTCTACCGAAAAGCTAGGGCGGTTTTGTACCTGCAGTCGCAGAAGTCGGATACACGGGCCATGCAGCCTAATTTGTTGCTTCGTTGGGCTCTCGAGCACTACCCTGGACTGACCGCGGAAGATACGCAAACGGAGAGTCTAAAGCGTGCCGTGCCCTCCGAGGACGTCGAGTACAAGCGGTTTAGCCTGGATGGTGATGAAGCCACGCAGGTTGCTACCTTGGAGCGACTAGAGCAAGATTTCCAATGCGAAGATTACGCACATGTAATCAAGCTCCTTCACTTCTGGTCTTAGGCTGCTAATGTAGCCACAGGGAACATTCTGGGTAGGTAAATTCTCAGGCAGCAGGGAAGAGTGAAGCTTTTGCTTACAGGTTTGGCTGTTGTCGTGGATGGTCGGCACTGATTCTTCCTTAGGGCGTACAACAGATTAGAATCGAAGAGATCTTCGCATTCTATCTTGGGGAAATCGTGAAGATTTGTTGGAATATTATGTTATTTCCCTCAATCTTTCTTTAGCAAAGGCTTGCCACTGGTCGACCTGTCCATCGCCATTCCGTCGAAACGTTTTTTGAGGGTGTTCAGGAACGAGCGTACCAGCAAAGCGCTCTCTTCTGGCGCATGTCATAGCTTACAAACCAGCTCTTCATGATAATATAAATCCCATCAGATGTTGATAGTTTGACTTGAGCTAGATCGTTGACTCCCACCATTTCGACTCTGGATTTGTGGGCTGCGCAATGTGACAGTCCGCATGAAATAGATGCTTCAGAAGATTGGAGTAGCATATCCATTTTGTATTGTATTTTCACAACTCACTCACGCCTATTCACCATACAGCGCCCTCATCGCCCCTCTCCCCTCTTCCCTTCGCTTTACCCCTGCCTCTGCCTCTCCCTCGCCCTCCTCATCTACATACCTCTCCTCCCACACCCTCCCCACCAAAACCTTCCTCTCCTCCCAAATCTCCTCACTATTACTCCCCCCCCTCAACCTCCTCTCCTTCTCCTCATACCTCTTCCTCACCTGCCTCGCCCGCTCCTCCTCCGTCATAGACCCGCGATTCGTCCGCATACACCACCAGAAATCATACCACAGCGGCGAACAATCACGGAGCGTGCCGTGGCGGTAGACACTGTTCCATTGGCCGCCGAGAGATTGGCAGTGGAAGGCATTGTCGAAAATGGTGCGGCAGGAGACGGTGGCGGGAAGGGTGTGGGCGCTTGTTAAGGGGATCGGGGCAGAGGAGTCGTGATCTGAGATATGATTGTCGCTGGTGATGTCGGATGCCGATTGGGTAGCTGTATTGGGTGGCGGTTCAAGGGATTGCAGAAAGGCGCGGAGTTCGGCTTCGGCGAGCTCATCGCGGCTGAGGGCTTTAGTGGTGGGTTGAGGAGACGATTGAGGAAGTGGTTGCTTTGATGCTGCGGGAGAGGGGACGCTGGACGGTGGTTCAGGAAGGTTTGTAGATGGATCATGCGGAGGATGTTGTTTTGGAGCTTCGGAGGCTGGGGCAGAGCTCCATAGCCAGCCCATGACTGTCGCAGACGCAATTAAGCTTGAAATCGTTCGGGACCCTCTTCGTGCTTATGTTGCCCGTAGTATGCTTGAGTTTCGGTGGCAAGGAACCAATGATGGTGGAGGAATGTCCTGATTCCTAGAAAAGTAGAATAGATCGGACGAAGCTCCACGACAACATAGATTCATAAACCTCAAACAGGCTTAGCTTCCTGCAGGGTCTTCTAGGAAGGTACGTCACAGGCGCGCGGACGCGGTGTTCTATCTCTCCCGGTACGGCGTACCGGGAGAGTTGGTTGCGCCTAACATCGGTCGTACGCGAATTAGTACAACGTACTTTAAGATACCTTCGTAATTCTTGCGTCGAAGTACTGATCGTGGACATTCACAGCGGTGCATGTCTTGATTCCGGCCAAGGGACCTTGATCTTCGGAGGATCAGCAGATGGCTTAGCTATGACCGTCGAGTGGGCATAGCTGTCACCAATATCGCGAGGATGCTGGGTTTGAAAAGCCTGGCCAAGCAGGCCTTGATCTCACCTAGAGTCATTTCTCGCACGCCTTCTATGTCTAGGGCCACTTGGTCCACTTTGGGGAAGCACAGAAGTACCATTTGCAGTGTTGGCAGGCGACATGCAAGTACGCAGGCAGAGGACGAGTCGGGCCACATCAGTGCTGGGCCCAATGAAGGCATTTTCTTTCTCGAAAGTCTGCAACCCGAGACACGTCTATGGAACCTATCTGGAAACTGATCGATACGCTAGACGTTTACCCTCTCAAGCTCAACTCGGTCTTCGGATACATGTTCTTTCACGTAGATCAAGCGATTCCTCAACTGACCAAGCGCTTCCAAAAACTAAACATCAAAGCTTCTGAGACAGCCGCAATTACAAGAAGAGCACTGACAAAGGAACTTCCGATCGAAATCCAAGAAGTCATTCCTCGTCTGAAAGAAGGTGGTGCATTCGTCAAGTTTTCCCACGATCCGCATATACAGGCCTCGGAGGTTGAAAAGCAGCTACGGAAGTATTTGAAGGAAAATCCCGTCAAGCCATGGTTCAATCCATTCAGTGGCGTACGTACATTCCTAGTACAAGGACGGCCATGGGTGGAGGATATGGTTCGCTTCCCTAGCGCACAGCTGAAAGTGGAGTTCGAGCCTGCTGCCTCGGGAGGTCAGGCCGCAGAGCTCTCGCAGGAGACACTGTACTCGCTGTTTCGTAGATATGGGAAGCTAGCCGATATCATTCCTCAGCCGCCGGATTCGAAAATCCTACCCAAATATGCTACCCTAAATTTCCTCACAGTGAGACATGCTATAATGGCTAAGAATGTCATGCATGGTTATAGGGTACCGGGCTCAGAAGGCGGCGGAGAAGCTGGCACGGTGTTGAAAATTGCATATCAATGGAAGGAGAAGGCGCATTGGTACAGAGACTGGTTTTTCAATCACCCAAGAATAGTAATACCTCTTCTTGCTGCGCTGTTTGGTACGCTGGCTGTGGCGATCTTCGATCCGTAAGAGTTTCTCTGGTTTCCAGCAGGAATACTACCTTTTGTTGCACGCTCTAACTTTTCCTAGCATCCGCACATTCTTCATCAAGGTCCATGTCATTCGAACTTTCCACATATCGAATAACAAAGTCTACCAATGGTTACGATCTCAACTCACCCGAGCAAACGACTTACTAACTTTTAGGCGGAAGAGCACCGAAGACGCAGGCTTGACTGCCCTGTGGGAAGATCGCAAGGATGCCATTGAACAGATACGGACCTGGCTGATTGAAACAGCCGACACGTTCATCGTTATTCAGGGACCGCGAGGTTCCGGTAAGAAGGAGCTTGTTATGGATCAGGCGCTCGCTGGTCGAAAGCACACACTGTTGATCGACTGTAAGCCAATCCAGGAAGCACGCGGCGACAGTAGCACAATTGGGGCGGCTGCCGCAGAGGTAGGATATCGACCTGTCTTCTCGTGGATGAACAGCCTAAGCAGCTTGATCGATCTAGCAGCACAAGGCACAATTGGGACAAAAACTGGGTTCTCAGAAACGCTCGATACGCAGCTGGCCAAGATTTGGCAAAATACCGCTACCGCGCTGAAGCAAATCGCACTCGAGAACCGAAGTAAAGACGACAAAGATGCTGGCCTCAGCGATGACGAGTACCTGGAAGCTCATCCCGAACGACGTCCCGTGGTAGTGATCGACAATTTCCTCCACAAGAGCCAGGAAGATGGCATGGTCTACGACAAGATATCCGAATGGGCTGCTCGTTTGACAACCGCGAATGTTGCCCATGTCATCTTTCTCACTACCGATGTATCGTTCTCCAAATCGCTCAGCAAGGCCTTACCAGACAGGGTGTTCCGCCAGATCTCTCTAGGCGATTGCAGTCCGGAAGTCGCCAAACGCTTCGTGATCAAGCACCTAGACGTAGACGCCGAGGACGAAGCGCAGGTTGGCGAGAAGCCACTTTTGCCCTCTCAAAAGCGAGAAGATCTGAATGAATTGGATGAATGCATTGAAGTGCTTGGTGGCCGGCTTACTGATCTGGAATTTTTGGCCAGACGAATTAAGACCGGTGAAACACCTAAAAGTGCGTACTTTTCTCTTCTCTTCTGTGGTTCTTAGTATGGTATAATTCCGCGCTCGTATACACAACCATCATTGGAACTTCCAAGTATTGCTGTTCTCCTCACGACGCCTTTCTCCTATATTCAAGCGAGGGCATGGAGCTGCCCAGCTCATCTGTGACTCGCCTTGATGATTCCCTACCAGTTTTACATCCTCGCTAACCCACACCTCCTATAGAAGCCGTCCGCGAAATAATCTCCCAATCCGCCTCCGAGATCCTCAAGATGTACATCCTCGACCTCCCCCCAACCCACCCTTGGACCCCCACCCAAGCCTGGCACCTCATCAAGCTCCTCGCCCGCACCCCCTCCCTCCGCTACAACGAGCTCCTCCAACACGACCTCCTCAAAACCTCCCCCGACTTCACCCTCCAATCCCTCGAAACCGCCGAGCTCATCTCCATCGTCTCCATCAACGGCCGCCCCTCCGCCATCAAGCCCGGGAAACCGGTCTACAAAGCTGCGTTTGAAAAACTGGTTGCCGACGAGGCGTTGGCGGCGAGGATGGATCTGGAGGTGCTGACGCAGCTGATTGGGGTGGAGAGTAAGACTATTGAGAAGTGTGAGGCGGAGTTGGGGCTGTTGGGCGGGTTGCCGGGACGGCCGGGGGAGGTGCGGCCGAGGGTGGAGTGGCTTTTGAGGAAGTTAGGGGGGAGTCAGGCCAAGGTGGAGGGGTATGAGAGGGACGGGGTAAGGCTAAAGAAAGTGCTCGGGAGGGAATTTTGATGGCTAGGGTGATATGTAGGTGATTTATGGGGTGAGCTGCATGATTTCGGGGAGAAGAAGCCACCATTCCGACGCTTGTGATCGGCATATATGCGTTGCGGCGCTGGGGAATGGGAGATACCACTCTGCACTTTCGACCAAATACATTATCCTACGTACTCCTGTCAGCCATATTCACTCGACATTGCGACCCTAGCGCACACTACTCATTTGTCTTCCTGAACGACCTCCTATCCTCCAGAGCTCACCCTGGGTTGGTCCGAGTGAGAAAATCGCCGAAGGATTTTGGTCTCACGTTACTGAAGGAATTGCCGCGATTGAGGGATTTTAGAGTGAGTCACACCTTGATTTATCAGTGAAGAAGCTAATCAGGATCGAAAGAACACTGTTTACTTTAATAATTGCTCTCTCTCGGTGGCGCCCGCTCGGAAATCAACGGCTCCCTATTTCGGCTACTTCTATCGTGCATTGACAAGAATCCCCTGTTCCCCCCAAAAACTCATCTCTCACAGCTCCTTCTATAGTAACACAACACCGTTCGCACAATTACAATTGATATAGTTAAACTCTAATCATATGCTTCGAACGTGCATTAGGAATCTCATCCACGACTATTTGACTCATTACCCTTTATACTACCATGTCTGACTCCTCCTCATCCAAGATGGCAGCGGCTCTCCCAACGCGGCCATTCAGTGCAAAGTTCGAAGAGATCACCCCAGAAGACGCGAAGGAGAGATCACGTCTTAACAACGGGATCTATCTCGCAATAGTGACCATCAAGCCGAAGCGTTGCTCTGATTCGGAATTCTTCGAAAAACTCACCAAAATCACAAGGAAGGAACTCGAGCGCACCCGACTCAATAAGAAGCAGTCCGGCTACAACTTCTTCAAGAGTCGAGGCGAGTGCGACGAGGATGCCGTGTGGGACGACTGGATCAATTCTGATGAAGCCAGAAAGCTCGACGAGAGAGAGCGAAACCTTGATCTAGCGGCTAGGCTATACCAGGCCCAGGCGGACACCAGGAAGTCGCAGAAAGACCACTCCAAGGCCACCCGACGCAGGTTCCTACAGATGTGGCCTACCATGAGGCATGGATTTGGTGCAACCCCTGCCGAAGCTGCTCCAGGCAGCCGAAGCGACAGAGCACAGCAAGGCTTCAGAACTGCCCTCGAAAAAGCATGCAACAGCCACCATCCGGATTGGCCCCGCCGGGGTATGCAATGGTGCCCTGTGCTGGGTGGATGGTTCTATGAGAGCAATGAACACACGGCATACATCTTCCCCCACAGATTCGGGCAAGGCAATGATGACATCGATCTTTGGCTTTGACCATGAGAAGCCAGCATTGATGGGGATCCAGAACGGCTTGATACTATCTGCAATGGCCAAGGACTATATCAACGAGAACAAGATCGTGATTGTCCCTGACGTTGACGATGATGCTAGCGAAGAGGCTATTGACAAGTGGACGCGTTCGGAGCCGAAAGGGTACAAAACACGGATCGTGAACCTGACTCCAAGACAGCTGGACAAGTACCTCCCATGCCATGAAGATGATGAAAACATGTCACTATCGCAGAGGACTTGGCGCCAGCTGGAAGATGCACCTTTGCAATTTAGGTCTGATCATCGACCCCGAGCTAGGTACCTGTATTGGCGGTATTGCCAGACCATACTTCGGAATTCCTGGCGGAAAACCAACCACCAACGAAATAACGCCTTGTTGCCTGAGTTTCGCGTCCCTTGCTGGGGCACCAGAGGTGCACACATGAAGAAGTCGATGCTGATGGCCTTTGTCGAAGAGATGGGTCACGAGTACGACGATCTACTCAAGGGGGCCGCCGAAGATATAGACGATGCTGTTGAGCCTGATACCACGGCATTGATGGCGGCGAACGAAGCAATTGCATGGACTTTTCAGGACGACGAGGAGGACGACGAGGACCTCTACGATGACGCCTGATTGGTTCGATAGCCTGTCCGATATTTACTTCGCACTGCTTACCGATTGAGGCTCCCTGTACTATATGTATTTGGACGATCTCAAGAGCTCATCATGCCGAACAAAAACCGAGAAGTATACAGACCTGAACAGATATTGGTCTAAGACACGAATGGGAAGCAGTCAAGCTATGCTTCCTGTCTTTTGAAGGAAATGTCGGAAGATTAAGGACTCTCAACTAGTCGGAAGTCCCGGTGACTGGTCAATGTCAGTGGCTTCCTGGTTTTGGTGCACTGTTGAAATGTAGATGATCAGGCTGTCGCGTGTATTGGATGTCTCTCAGTAGAGGTCAATTTTGTGTTTGCCAAAAAGATTGGGGAGAGCACTGGCGGGAGAGATTGCATTTTTGGTTTCGCTATGGGATAGCGGTGATCATCGTGTCAGGTAAGGGAACACAGTTCGCTGGACTTCATGGCCTTAGAAACAGACCCATGTGAAGAGGGCACCGAGAGAAAACACCAAGCATGATGCGAAACTCGATCACCTAATGACATGAATTCTCCGTCACCATTCTATTGCACTCCATTCAAGCTATCCCTCTCTGCCCTGCCTGCTACCACATCTATAGTGGCCATCCTAGCCATCCCTCACTGCCCTACCCATCGCCACATCCATCTCGCAACAACAAGAGCCTATCCAATGCGCGACATCTTGTGCTTCGCCTTCAAATGATCATTCAACTTATCCTTCCTAGCAAAACCCCGCAATCCTTCACGAGGACAGCCACGGATAGGGCAGCCGTACTCTTTGGGACCATCCTGGTGTTTCTTCGCGTGACGAGTGAGGTCGGCCGCGTTCTTGACGGAGACGTCGCAGCCTGGGTAGGAGCAGTGGTACCTTTTAGTGGCAGGGGGCGAGGCGGGATAGTTGGTCGTTGATGGGGTATTGCTCACTGGGCCAGTAGAGGTGCTGAAGGCGAGGTTGGGAGCAGCGGGGGCGGGAGGCTGATGGTGGAAGCCAGTGAAGTGGTCAGGATGTGGTGTTTTGGGGATGGCAGCACCATAGTAGGCGTTTGAAGTGATTGCATTATGGATGCGAGCATCATGACCGTGAGGTGGGATACACGGGTTGAAGTGTTGTTGGATATGTTGATCGAGGGCTGCTTCGTCTGGGAAGACAGGTACTTCGCAACCGGGGTGAACGCATGTGTATCCGGCAACGCCTAGGTAACCGTAGGCGGGCCCTACCTTAAATTAGCAAGCTAGGGCGCTAGTCGAATTTTGGTGGGGGATCTACCGTTACGACGGGCGAGGAAGACCGGTTGGCTGTACCTACAAACGGGGCGCACGAATCTAGCAGACGAAAAAAAAAACCTACCCGGCACCAGCATGGCCGCCATGCATGAAGTATGCGTCTGGCTGCAAGCTAGGCACTGGACTGATGTTCGATTGGTCCATATTCGTCTGCCAGCTAGCAAAGGAAGAGGTATTGGTCGATGCCAAGAAGGGGCGGGTGGGCTTAAATGCGTTGTCCATAATGGGGCTGCAGAAAAGGGCGACCAATGAATTGCAAGAGTATAGTGCTTGACGGTGGGGATAAAGTCGCAAGAGGGGTTGAGGAGAGATGGGACGCGAGGTTACTCTTGTATTCAGAGAGCTCGCTAATATCTCATCCACATGCTGGTGGAAAGGGGCATTCGGGCTGCAGGCCCAGGAGGCAGGTCGACAGCTGGTCCGATGATTACTTTGGACTTGTTCATGCGGTAGATCGTTATGCTAGACCGGATTTGACTTCATCATCACTAAAACCGAGAGCTCGGCTGAGCGACTGTGATGCCTGATTTTCTTCGATGGTACGAGACGTGTAGCTGGCTGAAATTCCTAATCGTCGCCGTTCGCCACCCCCATCAGCCTTTTCTCCGCCAGCTCTCCAATCTTTTCTTGCAATACTGTCCGTCCGTATCTATCGGCGACCTTGCCAGCAGCCTCGATCATCTTGCCTCCCCTATCCCTCATCAAGCCAACGACCTCCAGCGCTTTCATGCCTCTTTCTTCGCCCTCTCTACACTCCACGTTCAGGAGCTGGAGCAACGACTTATCGACTTCAACCTCTCGCCTGCTCAGTTCCGTACGCTGACTGTGCGAGGCATTCGTAGCTGACACAAGATCCTCGAGCAGAGTAAGCATAAGGGAGTTTCGGACGAACATCTCCTCGAGTCGGGGACCCTCATTCGTGGTGGCATCGCCTTCATCCTCTGGCGCTGTCGCTATAGAGCATGGGATTTTGAAGTCAAACTCGGTGAGCAATGGCCTTGGGAAGTATGGGTACTGATCTCCTCCCTTCAGAATGATGCAGTGGAACTTGTCCTGCGCAACAGCAACTGGCCAGTACGTTTCCTCTTTCCGGCCACTGACCAAACGATCAAGAAGCTTGGTATCTAGCAACGGCACCCACCGCGCCTGGCCAGGGGTGCGCCAGTGCTGAAGAATCAGAAGCACACCGGTAGAGTCATATATGCAGGGGTCGCCATTGTCCGAGAAGAAGACACTGCTGAGCTTGGCACCTTGGGTTAAGGCGACTATATCCTCACTTTGACAGACTTCGTCTCGTTTAATGTTCTCGATGGTATACAGCAAACGGGCGGACCCATCTCCACCAACTGGACCGTTACCCATCGTTAGTACGTAGTCTCTCCAGGTTGCGCAGGTCACTGTTGGTGAAGACTTCTGACGATACACCCGAAAAGGGGTGCCGTATAATGTGTAAATACGAATATAATTAGTAGATGTTGTGACCACTACGAAGGAGTCACTGAGAGATATTGCTGCAAGGTTGGTCAGCCGGTTCCCCGCCGCCGATGACAGTCTGACCTACATATGACGTCTTCTCCAGGCGGCAATTGTGTCCTCCAGTCAGTTCTGGCCGTCCAGGTCTCGTGGGGTCGGTAGAAGATCATGGCTGGAGTCCCATTCGCTGGAGGGCAAGAGAACAGGGTACCATTTTCGTCTACATTGTATTAGTGATAGTCAGCATGAGCTACGATGGGTGGACTTACTGAGGCAAGCCTTGTCGTACAGATATGGATCTGTGAAGTGGAAGTCTCGATGATACTCTCGATCGTAGAATTCAACGGTGACAGTGTGGTGAGTATCTTGGTCGACAGTCCATACAAAGCCCGTTAGATTCAAGCCTGAAATGGATCAGTCTAAATGTTTGGCCTAGCGGTCAGCAGAATACTTACAAAGATACCTCCTGTTCCCTCTCCACGGTGTACTCCCTAGCTGAAACGGTTTATGTAATTTGGGTAGCCACGCTTCGTGCGTCGCTCTCCGCTTTCCACTATAACCATCAAGGTCGTCGAGATGATCATTGGTCCTTTTACCGTTCCGATTGATCCCCTCCAGATAGCCTGCCCCGTCATCGTCGCTGACAAAACCATCCACGTCAGAGTCCTCGTTCGGCCCCAAAATGTCGTCCAGAGAATCAGGTGTTCCTCGTCGTTTGCCACGGGTCTCGGACCCATGCCTGAGCCCATTGGTGAGTGGCTTTCGAACATTCCCTGAGGTCTCTGACAATGGATCATGAATTAAAGGGGCTGCCTGCAAAGGCTTTTCAAGAAGCGCAGCATTGCCTGCTGTGACGAAGTCATCATAGATGAAAAGTTCACCCTCTGACGTAATAAACGAAACAATGTTCGCGTGTGGATGCCACACGATACGTGTAACGCTGGGGTAGTCGTATCTATATCACTGTCAGCGATTGGCCTAGCAGGACCGACTTCTGCTGTTAAACCTCGCGATAATCTTCTGCGTCTGTGTCTCCCAGAGTAGAATCTTTCTGTCAGCCCCGGCAGTCGCTAGAAGGGCTCCATTGGGACTCCAAGAAAGAGCCGTGATATCCCCCATGTGACCGCCGGAAAAAGACCGCTGTCGTTCCCAGTCGTTCCGAGACAATACGACGATATCTCTCGTGGCCGTTGGTGCTGCAAAAGCTCGTCCGTCAGGATGCCAGACAGCGCTTGAGCAGGCTTCTACATCTGCCTCCAATGCCCGGATAAGGCCGTCTACCTTTTTGACCAATTGAGGCTCTTCTGTACTGAGACTATAGACGTATACTATGCCATCGGTGCACGAAATTGCAATGTATGATCCACTTGGGTGAAAGGAAAGGTGTTTCGGACATTTAGGCATATCGCGTAGGTAAAGTACGTTAGTCATATCGCTTGTATCGACTATCTTCACCTCGAGTTCGCTGCATGCAGGTCAGTCTTTGCATCTAGATTGCATTGGACCGGCTTACTCGCTGGCCACTGCTGCCCACCGTCCATCTGGTGACAGAGCCACGTCTCGTATGGGTAACGTGCATCTTGTAAGCATCTTCTCAAAGGTACAAGTCTCCAACGAATACTGGCTGACACTGCCATCTTCAGAGCCAACAATGAAGTAGTCATTCTACCCTCGTCAATGAAGCGGTCGCTAGGCCTAGGGACCTACTTACTGTAGCAGCGATTGCCAGGTTGCTGTCGGGACAATTATCGATATTATCAGGTTCTCCACTGGATCCTGTCGTATATATCCTAATGACACTATTGGACCCAGCGGTCACCAAGCGCCGTCCATTTGGGCTGTATGCTAGACAAGTGGGTCCTGGAGGATCTACGTGATGGTCAGCGGGCTTGACGCTCAAATTTGTTACGATTATCGCTTACGAGCCGGTCGACCTCGAACCCGATGCTGTGTGACCGTCGCCATCGCTTCAAAGTGAAGCTACCTCCTCAGGACAGTATGAAGTAGTGTACAATGGAATGTTCGTCGCAGGGTGTCGCGTTGACGCGTCGCGCGTGGGAATCTCTTATCTAATCTAAATCAGTATGCTAAGAATTCGATCCAATGATCGTTCGAGCCTTCTCCTGTAGCCGGCGCTTAATAGCCGTAAAGTACCAATGGTGGCACGGGTTTACTAAGGTAGCCATTAGCCAACGATAGATCTCTACCCTATACCCGAATCAAAACTAGGATCAGGTCCGAGACTGTATTGGTAGGTTCTGGACAGAACTGATACTGAGACGCTTAGCCCATATCTCCTATACCGATGCCAGTCACGCTGTCATGGACGCGGCGCGGACCGGGTGCATCAGAGGAAGTGGAACTTCTGATTGATGTGCCGACATATCGCTCCAACCTTCGAAACAAATTCCATTGCCTCTTCCGAACACGCTGTCAAGCTTGGCGCTCCCTACGCCACTCTACAGCGCCATCTGGTCTCTCGATACGGAATGTTAAAGCTTCTGTACAGAAGCGCCTCTAATCCTAATTCTATGCCCTTGGCAACCATCACAAAATGCTTTACTTCAGCGATGGCGACAATCGTTTATCTATCCTTGGAATGAGCTAACGTAGTATGGCTTGCAAATTGCAAGAGCATCCAAGGTTGGAGTCACGCATCAGAACGCCGATTTACTATGTCCATATCTTACATCTTGCGCCGCTAGGCTCCTACTGCCTCTGCTGAAGGCCATTGCGGAGACGGAGTCTTCTCATGACGCGGGTATTATCGCTCTTGCGCCATACATTGCTATACGTCGCCTGTTTACTTCTGAAGGAATGCGCTTCATCAATGTGCGTTCCGTGGCAACACGCAGATCCGTCCAAGAATTCAGGAATCTTTCTAAGGTGAAAGCCACCTTGAAACCTCGTCTTGAAGGACCCCAAACCAACAATGGTCTCGCTGCCAGAGCAGCCCTCGATGAAGAGGATATGGGCTACGACACATTCGACAGTGCACATTCGTCCCTTGACCCGCCTCCTGTATTCACAACGAACTATTTTGAAGCTCAGATGGCCGTTGAATCAATGTCTATGCAGGTGCAACATGACAGATGTCAGAAAACAGAACGTCCATGGCAACACCGCATTTTTTTGTTATGCTTCTCATCGCGGCAAGGATGTTTCGCTCATTGAGTGGGTACGCTGATAGCATCAAGATGGGCATGCCTGGGCAGTGGTAAAGAGTTGGTATGGCTGCATAGTACAAGACTTCGTAGCTTCAATCCTGACGGCAGTGGCAAACCCCGAGGGACAGCAGTTTCGGAATTCACCTAATTTCGAATATGAGTATGTTATGGGGTAAGAGAAGCAACTACGAGCGGTGACCAAGCGAAGAGATCATGCAACACCGCAAAAGCTTTATCAGCCGTAGTATCTAAGCTATTCATGAGAGATAGTGTTCTCCTGCCTTGTTATAGTATTTACACCATCCTCAATTCATGGTTTTACAGATACCCTAGACGGTAGGTTCTGACGGACCTCCCTAACATCTTCTAATTCTGGTACTGACACCAAGAACGACGACCATTGAGACCTTGACGAACTTACTACATAGAAATTAAAACATCGACCCGGTGGCAGCTCGGAAGTGAAAAGGCAGACCATTCCAAACGCTGCTAGAGACTCCTACTGAACCCTTGCATTGAACGAAAGGCATTCCAGGAACTCATAAAGATAAGGCGACTACGCTGGGGATAGCGCTCAGAGTCGAAGCATGCGCGGCCTACTAGCATTTGAATTCATATTCCTGGTGGCTGCCTCGGTACTTGTTCAACGGGCCAATGTTGTCCCTAGTATAGTAATCACCATGGCCCGGAGTCTCTGATCTCGGTCACAGCGTTGCGTTTGTGCATGTCATACGATGGACAGCAGTAAAGCTTCTTCTTTCCATTGCCGTAGCCGTGATCAATGTTCTATTCTTGTTCGTTACTGTTAATCTGCTGCACAGTACCGTAGCCACAAGGGCGAGCCGGCTACTTGAAACATTGAGCGATATAGCAAGCCTCTGGAGTTGAATAGGGAACGCTTCTTATAGCACTTGCAGCCAGTGCGATTCGGCTGGTGCTTTCGGAGAGCGCATCTGCCGCAGCCCTTTTGCTGTCATCGAGGCTGACTTCCTGAAACATAGTTCCTCCGTGGCAGCGTTATTTGGCGTAGCAAGCCTCCATCCTCAGAGTGTCTGCGTCATCGTACGAGGTCCACTGGTCTCCTCCTCAGAGAACTCTCTTAATGGCTGCATATTTCATAACTTGACTTCAGCCCCAGCATTGACGACACACTCGATGTTAGCAAAGGAGTTGCAATACAAGATCAACCTCCGCTAGGTTCGTGTGGGCTCGTACTACCGAGCCAGATCACTTGTTCTTGGAGTCCAAGTCCCATGTAGGTCATAGTCCCATGTAGGTCATAGCTCAACATATTAAGCCAATCCACAAAGTCTGAGAGTTTCGCCATATCAAAGCCCTCGAAGGAGCTTGATAAATTTTTTGGACAGTCCGTAATTTTGCACATGCCGGCAAATGTCTCTTGAGCATGTAAGAAACGTCACATACTTTTCCAAATTCTCCACTGTTCCGCTCCTCTCAGGAGCGACCGGGTACTCTCATTGAGGTCTGCTCTGTCGCAACCGTAGTTCTTCATGAAAGACACCAAACTTGGGCTACATGCGCTTAGTGAGGCTTCGCTAGCTGCAAGTTCAGAGAATGTGGCACAAGTCGACTAGTCAGGTAGTAGCTAATGTACTACGTAGTAGATAAATATGATCTCACATCCATGCTCCATCCTCCCATAGAAATCCAGACCTTCATGCCTGGATAGTTTATTCAGCCGTGTGACCCCCCTATACAAATCCACTTGATCTTGAGCCATCGAAGCAATTATGAAGCCCGATGGGTCAATGAATTCCAAGGCAAAGTTGGGATGTGTATAGGCGCTAACTGGGGTCTGCTCAGGTGCCATAGTATTACAGTTCCTGGTTTGCGAACCCCCTTCTTAAAGGATGTACCACGGCAGCTCGGAGAGTCGATCTTGGCATCTCCACAGAATTCTGTTGTCATACCACAGAAATTAATTTTGGAGTGCCATACCTTCAAAGGACATTCGGCTTTAGAAGCCCCCCGGATCCAAAAGCTGATTCGCATTCTCAATTAGCGTTGCAGGAAGACGTGCAATTGGCGTCACCGCCGACACTTAGCCCGAATCCAGACAGCCGTATTTGGAGCAGCAACCAAGTTTGCACGGCTTCCCGTCGCTGCAAGTGTAGTTCTAGGCCGCTGTAAGAAGGGAGAGGGAGAGAAGCACCAGGGTGAGGAGTTAGACGCTCTGTTGACTGAATCTATACTTTATCTAGCTGCTGTTGGCCCGCGGACTTTTGCAAATAGTCAATGATAAAGGAACCGAAGATCTGAGCGATATCTAGGCAATCATACTATCCCATGCGCCCGCAGGTTGCATTTGCATGCTTGCAAGAATGGGGTTGGCTCCCTATAAGGCTACAAATCTGCTGTCGGAGAAAACGCAGCAATGATCCGCCATTATTCGATGACATACCTGCCCAGTCCTGGGGTGATACAATAGCGGCTGCCACTGCGAGGGTGTTACGTCTTTTTTCGTGCGAAAGTCCATCCATTTTGCGTTCTTTGAGAAGCCATCATCCCTGATCTTGAAAGAATTGCATTCGAGAATTAGTGTAGTAAAAGGGGGGCAGACATTGTTAACGTTGACTGCTAAGAGCGCTGCAGCCTACTGGCCGGAACTCTTTCCCCTCAACAATTTCCGGGCGGACTATTGAGGCTAATAGATCCCTATCGATCGTATATCTGTCTGTAAGTCGCAAAGCGAGTAGCTAATACTTTGAATTTATGTATAATATCAGGTATATACTTGTGTCTGGATCGACCTTACGAATCAAGAATATCTTCAGCAGTACCGTCTTTGCTTACCTTCCAAGGCATCTAGCTTTTGACGAGTAGCGCGACGAGGATGTGTTAGAAGGTAAGACGAAGCTACATTTTAGAACTTGCCATGATGTACGAATCCCTGTCAGCATATTCACTCTGACTAGCTCAGCCTCATTGTTTTGGGGATAGGTGTCTCGTGTTTATTGAGAGCTAATACTTGTTGGATGAGACACTACAGGAGTACCTATTGATATGTTACTGTTTTTGTGCCACTGGAACATGCAGTCTTGCCCCCGTCCAGCTTAGCGTCTGTCCTAGAGCAGGTAGTACAAAACAACATGAAAGACCAAATCGAAGAAATTTCTATGCAGAACGATTGCTACCGTGCCTGACCCAAACAGCTACGGTAGGAGGGCGTTGCTTGGCTGGTGAGCACATTTGGGTGCTGGTACTGGATAACAAAGATACTTTATTGAGCTTTCTAGATAGTCCTGATCAGGAAACGTAGAGTCATTTTCGAATACCGAGATTCTAGAGAACAGTCGGTATCTCATTCGCGGACTTGGAGTGAAGTCTCATTACGATAGATAGCGCTGATCGATCAACTACAGACTCCCAAGATGTTCTTGCTATTTGGATCAAAAGGTCATAGGGCCCCCTCCTGAATTGAATTCACTCCCTTGGATCATTTTGCCTCCATTGGTATTGAAAGTGCCGGAAAAGGTGTTGGCTGACCTCGCTGGCCGATGTGGCTTCTCTTTTTGATGCACGGTGTCCTGGCCTCGCTCCATCGTCGAAGAACTCTCATTTCCCGTCCCATGATACTGGGATTCTCCTTGGGTTTCAGGGGATACAGAAGTCACTAAGGGCAGCCTTACTTTCGTTTGTTGCTCGTTAGGTGGAACGAGTCTGCGGAGCTCGGAAAGTACGTTGCGGTAATCGGGATCTTGATCGCTCAAGAATCTGGTGATATCCATATGGTTCGCGTGAATGCCAATGGACGTATACCTGTCGAGGCAAGCCGAATGTTTTGGTACAATCTTGTGAGGGTCAGTTACAAGACGATTCTTGATCATTGCAGCCGTAAATTACCTCTCCAATAGCCCGAACTGGCAGCTCTTCATAGAAGCAGATTATTGCGATCTGCTTGTCTCCACTTTTATCCCGGCCTCGTAGCATTGTATGAAAATCTTGCCGTATTCTTGCCATTACCTCAGATTTCTGCTGCAGGATTTCCAAAGTCCCATGGTTGACTCGACGAAAGTACTGAAGGAACCTACTGCCAATAATCGCCATATCTGCAAGACCTGAGCCACAGTGTGGAGTTCCCATAAAGAGGATGCCTTTTGTATGTTCTAAGATATGTTGGATATGTTGATCGGCACTACCCCTCGATTTTAACAATGCCTATCGTATATCAGAGCCACTCCTGGAATCCAAAGAACCTGATCTTACGTCTTGACAGACAATTCCGCCCATGCTATGCGCAGCGAATACAAGCGGTCTCGTGCTCTACAGAAAAGTATCAGTCGAGCAGCCCGTCTAATGATCCTTGAACCAACAGTATTTGTGCTATCTCTCAGATTGGCGAGCGACAACAAGAGCTTCTGACTGTGGTCGCCGACGGTGTTTTGCGATGCCATGGACCAAAAATTGAGCACATCCGCATCGTACCCATACATGATGATTCTGGCCTCCGGTAAGTCGTTGAGGAGAAACAATTCCGGCCAGCAGGCTGTAGCGCCCTTTGCAGTCCACGTTGACTCTCTATCGCCCGTAAGGCCATGGATGAATACTATGCTGGGCCTGTGATCAATTCTTCAAGAGCAGAATGCGGACGGTACATTCTTACTCAATCACCGCATTGACTAGGTAAGGTTTCACTACTCGGATGCCTAGGTCGGACGTAGGCACGGGCCGACTAGTCTCTGCTGGACCTTCAACTGTGTTTGGAGGCTCCACTTGGCTTTTCTGTGACCGAAATTGGCGGATGAAGGCTCTCATGACGGGCTTACCGTGACAAAACTGCCCAGACAATAGAGAAGCTGCGCGGCGTGGTGGCACCACCAAGGATGCAGGATCAGCCCTTCCAATTACCATGAGCCGAGGCGTCCAATCACACGGCGTGCCTCTATCGAGAAACTCCCAGGACGAGGCTCGGTGACTATATACTATAACTTCATCAACACGAGCACAAACATCATGAGGAAAATACTTCCAAGATGGATACGCGAACCGACAGCACGCAGTCAGAGACAGGGGTACGGGGGACAATTCAACAGCCGTGGAGGTTCGCAATTCATGGGAAACAGCTTCAGCACCGCCGGCGCACCGATCTACTTCAGCTCCAGCTCTGGTGCGTCCAGATCATAAAGCTTATGCTACTGAACATGCTCCTGACGAAATACAGACAACAGCCTCCCTGCGAGTGTCTGTGAGCTGCCTGACTCTCTCCTCTCTTCTTATTTCACGGGCCGGAGCGATGAGCTGCAACAGATCGATCGCGCGTTCGGCGCATCCTCCGATGGTCTTCCGGCCAGTTGCGTTATACATGGCATGCCCGGAGTAGGAAAGACACAGTTGGCGTTGCGATACGCGTTGCTTGCCTCTGAAAGAAGTCAAGATATATATATATTCTGGGTGTCTGCAGGATCTGTAGAGAAGTTGGCTCGAGATTTCTCCAAGGTGATGGATCTTCTTCGTCTTTCTACACAACACGCTTTGGATCAAGTTACGAAGTTAGTTGTGGCGCGAGCGTGGCTAGAAGATTCGACAACCAAGAAGAAATGGCTTCTCGTTCTGGACAATGTGACTCGAGAGACTATCGCGATGATACTTGCCGATATTCTTCCTCGACGAAACAGCGATGGTAGGCTTCTGTTTACCACGCGGACTGCCACTATCGCGGATTCATGTACTATCCCGGACCGATCACTTATGATTGCTTTACAGCCGCCGGGAAATGATGATGCGGTCGCGATGCTGGCAGCCGGAGCTGGAAAGGGTGGAGGAAGTACTGAGGAAGCTAGCAATGCAGATCTTGAGAGTCTTGTCCGGGCGGTGGGAAACTTGCCACTGGCGATCGACCAAGCTGCATCCTATATGAAGGGCTACGCGAGCAGCACGAAGGAGCTTCTCGATTTATACAAGAGTGAAGAAATTATGGAGGTAATTGCAACGCACAGCATAAATTTCGGAACGATTGCTGGCTGACTCGAGTCCAGGTCCTTTCATGGGAGAATGATCTATCTCGTCACGAAGAGAAATCGGTCGTAGCTACGTTCATGCCGGCTCTCAATAAGATCTCACAGACAGCACCAGATGCTTTGACACTTCTTCGAGTTCTTTGCTTCTGTGACCCCGAAAACATCCCGATTAGTATTTTGAAACAAGGATGTTGCGATCTGTACCAGGATAACATGCGTGACGTACCCGTAGCATCAGCGGTCAACGAGCTTAAGGCGATAATTGATTTGTTTCGGTCCTCGATACGCCTTGCCAAAGCCATTCAAGAGATCCAGCGTCTGTCTCTAGCGGTCTACACGCTGGAGGGGTCCGAGCGCATAATACGGATCCATGATTTGGTTCAACTTCTTCTACAGTCGAAGCTTATCGCCACTGCAGAACGAAAGCATTGGCTTGAAATGGTTATATGCATTTTTAGCAAGGCTTCCAAAGGGATTGGTGATCCCGAATCTCCACGAAACTGGGCTCGATGGGATCAGTTTATTAGCCACATTGAATTCATGGAAGGCTTTGCAGCACAGTACGGGCTTCTCAATGCTACATTGCTGGATGCGAGTACACGGGCGGCGGCATACGTCCATGCATGTGGGCTCTATGAGAAAGCGGCAAATATGCGCAAACGAACATGGGACCAGAGAAAGGCTCTTTTAGGCGAGGAGCATTCAGACACGCTGGCCAGCATGGCCAACCTGGCGTTAACATATCAAAACCAAGGGCGCTGGACCGAAGCTGAGAAACTAGGAATAAGAGTATCAGAAACAAGGCAGAGGGTGTTGGGCGAGGAGCATCCAGAAACGTTAATCAGCATAGGCAATCTGGCCTCGACATATCAAAACCAAGGGCGCTGGACCGAAGCTGAGAAACTAGAAATAAGAGTATCAGAAACAAGGCAGAGGGTATTGGGCGAGGAGCATCCAAACACGTTAAGCAGCATGGGCAATCTGGCCTCGACATATCAACATCAAGAACGTTGGGAAGAAGCTGAGAAGCTGGAAATGAGAGTATTAGAAACAAGGCAGAGGGTGTTGGGCGAGGAGCATCCAAACACGTTAATCAGCATAGGCAATCTGGCCTCGACATATCAAAACCAAGGACGTTGGAAGGAAGCTGAGGAGCTAACCATGAGAGTATTAGAAACAAGGCAGAGGGTGTTGGGCGAGGAGCATCCAAACACGTTAAGCAGCATGGGCAATCTTGCCTCAACATATTACGAACAAGGACGCTGGAAGGAAGCTAAGAAACTAGGAATAAGAGCATTAGAAACAAGGCAGAGGGTGTTGGGCGAGGAGCATCCAGACACGTTAAGCAGCATGGGCAATCTGGCCTCAACATGTTATGGACAAGGACGTTGGAAGGAAGCTGAGGAGCTAATCATGAGAGTATTAGAAACTAGCCAGAGGGTGCTGGGCAAGGAGCATCCACACACGCTAGTCCGCATGAACATTCTTGCCTTCACCTGGAAAGCGCAAGGCCGGAATGCAAAGGCCATCAACCTGTTGGAACAATGTATACATCTACGAAGCCAGATCATAGGTGCTGATCATCCTTCTACGGTATCTTCCTCTGCAGCGCTCACCCAATGGCAGAGAGAGAATCTCGAGACTGGGGCAGCACTTCATACCTTTTGATAGCTTCTCAAACCACTTCAACGAGATTGTCAAAGACACTTGCACGTTAGAGACGTCAGCCACTTATGCTTAGAGTATCAAGCTACTAGTTACGAAAATACTAGTACAATTGCTTTCTATCGATGTGAAAATGGAGAACCATTCTGGGCACCGTTCTTTTTGATAACGTTCACCCCCCCCTTCGGTAATTGCACCCCCCTGCCTAGAAAAACCAGACGGAAGATTACCAAGAAGCCGTTCGCGACAACTGTACAGAAGGCAATCATGGCTGTAAACGATGAAAGCTCTGCAAGACAAGGGGGCTAGTGCCAGAGACGAGGGAGATTAAGGTAGCAGTGCTTGGCTACCCACCATACTATTCAGTATAGTGATTGCCCGCTGCATTCTCTCCTCATTACGTTCGTCTGTTTTTGGCCCACTCCAATTGTCCCTGCCGCCTAGGTAGGGGGGATATTAGGCGGCTTCTTGGGTCCTAGTGACCCTTCTGGTTGACCATTTGGTCAGACCAGTCACTGGGGGTCTCTATTGAATGAGGCAAGCGAGCTGGTCTGCGGCCCAAGCACCTGATGTATGAATTGAGCGGGGCTGAGAGGCAGTAGCCTGTTGGTGTCGATATAACAACATGTTTGACGTTGACTTGAGTATACAATACATAAGGGGGAAACTTCGGGAAGACCTACATTTAGGTCAAGAATCGATGCGTTCGCAGGTTAGATCCAAGACTAGTCCGCGATAAGTATGGCCTCTTCTCGCCGTCGATGTGAATTTCCAATTCGACGTTGATGAAATCGAATTATGGACTTGGGAAATACTTACATTCAGGCTGTTTCTTGGTGCAAAAGTAAGTGTATTCGCAGATGGGTGCAATTACCGAAAAGGGGGGTAAACATTATATATATCAAGAAGAGGGATGCCTAGAATAGTTTCCTGTGTATATGTACATATACGTAGCTCGTTTTTGAAGTCCCAAAAGCAGTAGCTGCCATCTTCAAGTCTCGTTGTCCAGTAGCGGTTACGCTGAGGGTCAGCCTTACGGTAAGGCTGAGCCGAGATTTAGCCTACTTTGACTGACGCCTTTCTCTGACCAGAGACACTTGCATTACTTTACATCCACGATCACTTCCGTATATCTCTATTTTCTGGTCACGAGTGTTTCAATTGACCGTGTCAAAGTATAGCATCAGAATGTCAACATCTATGGCCAGCGAAAGCTACATTTCGGTCTACGGCTACGATACGTCCATGCTGTCTGGAAACGAGGTATCAAACCAGCAAGAGATGACGGTGTCTCAGAAGTCCGAATTGCAGGCATTGAGCCATTCGTCAAGAACGTGTATGATTTTGGAACTACCATTCGAACTGCGAAAGGAGATCCTGAGATATTTGCTTCCGGCTACGATTGAGACCAGAAGCAAAGGTGTTGCATGGCTACGCGGACATACTGCTATACTCATGGTCAATAAGAGATTATATTCGGAAGGTGTTCGTATGATGTACGGGGATAGTACATTCGTGATTGATGTCACATGGGACAGCATAACCTTTGCATATCAATGGCTGCTAGCTAATGGGCTGGTTCCAAAGCGTACCCTTGCCTTTCCTGGCAAACTTGCAGAACGCAATGTGGCTAATGTACGGAATGTCATTGCTTGTATTCACCATGTGGATAATTATACGGGCATGATCAAATACGGCTTTGAGGGGCCTGGCCTTCGGGAGGGTCTCAAGCTCCAGGTCGAAAAACTTTGTAAAACATTACAGGAGGTATACCAGCTCTCTCAGCTGCGAATTCACTTTCAGAACGATAGTCATACTGCCGGGGTAGATCGAGAAATATTGAAGCCTCTCCTTAGCCTGAAGAACGTGCGCACTGTGGAGGCAACCGGCTCAGTCACATCGGATTTTGCGCGAACACTAGAGAGACACTTGAACGATGTCTATGAGAGGAGCTCGTTCCTTCGGCTACCGCTGGAACTTAGAGAGCGGGTATATGACCTGCTACTTCCTTATACAGAGATCATGATCAACACACATCCCACGCAGCATAAGTACGTGCGCTGGAGATACGGGCATACGGCCATCATGTACACCTGTTCAGCAATTCATAGAGAATCTTCAAGTCTGCTATACCGCACCCGCAACTTCCAGCTGACATGTGGGGACGATCATTTCCGCTTCACACCTTTCTGGTTGCCAAAGGGTCGGCTACTGCCGGGATTGCTGTTTCCTCAAAGCGTTGGATCTAGGAACCTTTCACAGATAAGACATTTCACGATATACATGCCCGTGTGGTGGGGGCGCACGGACGAAGAAGGAAGACGAAGACGACGGATTATGCTTGAACGGATGGGAAAGCTGCTGAGTAGTGTTCCTAGAATAATCAGCCTAACGTTGGTCTGCTTTTGCTGGAATCTTGCGAAAGATTGGTACGAGGATGCCATGCAAGATATCCTGAGCATTCGAGGTGTCAGCAAGGTTGAAATCTATGGCTTGGACCGCGAGATGGCGAAGAGATTCAGGAGCAAGGTCGAAACAAAGGCAGATGAGGAATTGGAAGTAGCGAGTCATGAACGATCTAGCTCCGTGGACCTCCAAAAATCTCGTGGATGAGATCTATCGGTAGGCTGCCCTGTCGCTGACTACTTATCAGCCTCTTTGATCTCCTAAGCTTCAGCGACAGCAAAGCCCTTGTTCCTCGCTTCAACATAGGCCTTCCGGAGGGAATTCCCATCAGTCTCCTCCCCACGATTGAGTGCCGCCCACTTCGGATTGGTCTGGAACAGGCGCACCGCCTTAATGTACTAAAGACGCACCATTAGCCTAAATCATCACCGCAAACCCTCCAACCCTCAGCACCGCCACCGCAACCATCTCCATACACGGCCAACGCCATCCCACGGAACCACTTACATTTCCCTCATCGACCGTAAACCGATGATAAATCCCCGCCGGCAGCACCAACAGATCCCCGACCTCAGCCTCGATCCTCACCCACCTATCGTCCTTATCGCGCACATCGAAATACCCCCTCCCATCCAGGATCCAGCGGATCTCCTCGTCCTCGTGCATATGCTCGTCGAAGAACGACCTGATTTTCTCTTCGTAGGTGGCGCCCAGGGCGGAGGGGGAGACGGTGATTTCGTCGCGGTGGGCGTAGTTGCGTGTTTGGGCGATGATTGAGACGCAGGTGCTGGAGCTGGGGAAGGAGGGGGGGAGGGGGGGAGGGTGTAGTAGTGGATGCCGAGGGTGGTGAGGTCGGAGGGGGGGAGGACGTGGGTGGAGTTGTGGGGGAGGCGGGGGTCGCCCTGAGGAGGGGAGGGTTAGGTGGGTAGGTTTGAGTGGGGAGAGGGGGGTTTACCGGGTGGTTGTCGTGGTAGTAGACACGCATGGTTGGGATTTGCTTAGGTGCTGTCTGAAGTTTTTTAGGAGGGTTGTTGGATTCGGTGTGAGTTCGCCTCTGGTACAACTAAGTGAAAGAGTCTTGTTGATCGAGGGATGAATTGAAAGAAATGTACTAGGTGGTATGAAGTGAGAAGCAGAATCCTTCTCGTTACTGGAATTGGTTGGGCTTTGCATTGGAGCAGCCTGAAATTGTCTACCATTGGAAGTTCCATTGGTGGGACGCTCCATTCACACACAATTGCGACACCCTATGGGGTGAAGCTGCATGACGTTCACCAACCTCTAGTAGAGCACTGCCATCGCACTAGTTTTCAACTGATCGACCGTGCCCCACAGCGATCAATGAAGACAAAGACTTAGTACCCTGAAGCCAGCGAGCATAACAAGTGCTCAGCGTCCGTACTCCCTAACTCACAGCAACCCATAACTCGTGAAATCCTACCGTTTCCCACCAGTCGCCCCCTAAGCGAACAAAACCGCCTCATCCAACTCACCCCTCGGCTTCCCCTTCCCCGTTCTCAGCCCCAACTCCCCCTTCTTCCCCTTCCTCTCATCCCCCTGCTCCGCCCTCCTCATATACCGCCCCGCCTTCCCCATCCTCAGCTCCGACCGTATCTGATTCGGGCTCACAAACTCCTTATTCTCATAGATCACCGGTCCCCCAAAACTCCCCTCCAGTATCACAATCGGCGTCAGCACGAATCTCGGGCCAATCTCCACAAGCGAAATCTTCGTCTCCCCTGGCGCGACTTTCTTGGCCGGCGTCACTTTTCCGGGGGGTTCGTTCTCGTCCGTGGCGGTTGCGGTCTTGTCGCTTTTGCTGATAGCGGTCTCCGCGATCTGGAAACACCGGATCCAGATCTTGCCGTCTGCGAGAGTGAAGCCCATGACGTGGTCGATGAAGGGTTTGGTCTTGCGGGCGCCTTTGGGGACGCCGAAGGTGTGGGTGAGGAGTTCTTTGATGAGGAGGAGGTGTGGGGCGGTGGTGAAGGTGGAGTCGAAGGAGAGGATGGGGCGCGAGCCGCGGAGGCAGTTGCCGGGGAAGTGGAGCTCGGACATGGTGTGTACTGCGAGGAAGGGTCAGCTAGTTACGCGGAGGAATTGAAGGGATGCGTGGGTGGTTTGGATGGTGGGGTTGCGGGGTGAGAAGTACGGTTCTGGAGATGCATCTTCACGGTCGGGCCATTGGGCGCTTTGCTGATCCATATGTAGAGGTCTTTGCCCTTTCGCGCTTCGAAGAAGAGGACGTTGTTGCAGTTGTAGAGCTCGGCCAGTTCGTTGAGCTGGTAGAGCTTGGTCTTGGTGTCGAGCTTCGCATCTTTGCGGCTGTGGGGGAGGAGGGAGTAGAGGTCGTTGAGGAGATGTCGCTGTCGGTAGGTGACTCCGCGAGAGGAAAGGATGAGGACTCTTTGCTTGGTTCTCGTGGGAATGGAGGAGGGAGCGGAGGGGTCTTTAGGAGTTGTGGATTTGGAGAGGGACTTGTAGACGGTAGCCATACTTGATCTAGAATTCTTGCGTGGTTGAGCCTCCAGGATCTAGAGAATAAAAGCCACTGGCTTCAGATGGGTTTTCCAGAAAGCGTCGCTCAGCCTAATCAGCTCTGTGGTTCGTCTCTTTTTTCAAGCGTATGCGCGGGCTGTGGGCGCCGTGCCAGGTCCGCGCGGGGTATTTTCCGTCAGGCCCCCGGCCCGGGCCGGCACCACTTGTAGTTAGCCTCGGCAGAGCCCAGATCAAATATGAGCGTTAGCAATCCATCTGGTCTTAGGAGATACATCGAGATATCTTTGAATTGATACTCTGAAAAGGACGTCAATTCGCTATCGATGAACGGTCATTTGCAAGTCGACATCAAGCAAGCCTAAGCGAAAAGTAAGGCACCTTAATGGACGTTGATCTGGCATACTCAACAACTGACCACTTCAGCGCCTGTCTCATTTACTCTCACTCTTCATCCCTGATTCTCTAGGGTTCACTTTAGTAGCTGTCTCATTAACTACCCTCTACCCCTTAATCTCTATTCTTGTTTCTTATCAATTTCACCATCTTCCCTCCCAGAACCCCAGGGCTATCTCATCTAACTTCAGCGATCATGCCCATGGGCACGCGAAGTACCGACAAGGACGCCGATATGGTTTCCAAGGAGATATCAACAGCCCCCAAGGCACAACACAAGGTCAAGGATAACGGGCGCGACAGCAGTGAACCAGACTGCCCGTCACCTTCCCAATTTCGAACTCAAAGGTCTCGGAGACCTAGTTTGCATCCGAAGAAGAGATGGACGAAGGCAGATGTTAAAGAACTGGTTGAACGTTATGACAAAGGCGAAAAGCGGACTACAATCTCGACTGTTCGTCTATTTCCTCCATATTGCAATGAGCAAGTCTCAATTGATTTTATCTTAGCACTTCAAGGTATCGGAGAAAGCCGTTTATTTGCAGTATCTCAAGGTTGTATCCCATGCGCGATACAGTGAATTGCTATTGACGGTGCTTCCGCAGGCTAAGAGAGACAACCCTGAGCTGGTATGATCCAGGGAATGCTGATTATTGGGTTTTGGCTCTAACGAGGAAATTTATTGCTTCCGATTTTAGACCGAAGATGTCTCGGAGAACGAGAGTGATGTTGATTCTCTTTCTGCTACGTATACCCCTTCTGAGGTCGAGAGCACGGGTGATCCGATACGAGAGGTTGCTGTAAGCCATACCTTGTGATATGCTCTAAAACATCCGAGAAATCTAAGTCCTTATCAGGCTCCTCGAAACAACGACTCTGATGCGACCACTGTCAATCACAGCACTCGGATTTCTGTTAACTCGCTTCTGGGTGGCAATACCGAACAAAACGCGGTAGGTCACTAGCTCCTTATTCTACATCTTTAACCAATCTCACAGGAGCACGCACCGTGTAGTCGATCTAGCATCCCTGCACCTCGTGACCGACCGCATGTCGTCGAAGGCCAGCTCTGTTCACGCTGTTTTGGCCCCCAAATGTCCGATGCAGATTCAATAGTGTCGTGTTCGATTTGCTACTCTCGGTACCATAAGCGATGTCACCGACCACCTGTAGCGACCTTGCTTGGAGAAAACAATGAGAAAAGGTGGCAATGTGCATCGTGTACAGAGGGAAATCTACAGCCACGGAAAGGGATAATCGCTACCATGACCAATGGTTCAATGTTAACACTCCGTCGTCCCGACAATTTACTTGAGGCAAGGGTTTATCCAGGCCAGGCGGTGAGTCCATTACTACTAGCTTCTGCGTTGTCTCCACTACTACAGAGCTACGCGCATTCTGAGGCGGGCGCATCAGTATCTGACACGCTCGTGCCTTGCGAACCAACCCGTCCCGACGTATCTCTGCTCGGCTCAAGCTCGTCAACGGCTAAGAGCTCGGATGTTCCGCAGCGGAAAAAGAGAAGGTATTCCACTGACGATGCTCGTTATGAGGATGCGCAGGATCCACATATGTCTCTGGTTCTGCATGCAAACAAATTCCAGGCAGCCGCTTTGGAGGCCGCAGCCAGCTACTCAAAGCTTGGGAAGGAGAAAGACGCCGTGGAGGAGCGAGTCGGAAACTTTGAGCACGAGAACAGCACCTTGAAGGAGCGTTGCGCAGTGCTCGTGAAGGAAAACGACGCCTTGAAGAAGCAAAGCGACGCACTGAAGAAGCAAAACGCGGAAATTGAAGACAGACTAGTAAGTCCATAAAGACAGTTGGAGGAAGTGTCGGTTCACTGACCGAAAATAGAGACCACTAGAAGCCAAGGAATCTCAATACAACGAGATCGAGGATAACGTGAAGGCGGCGAGTCTTCATATAGCAGAGTGGAAACGAGTCGTCGAAACCGCAAAAAAGGATCTTGATGATGCGACGAAGACCCTGACATCTGAACGTCAATCTCACGTAGACCTTCAGTTGAAAAGCCGCGACCAACTCGATAGCCACACTGCGCACGTCAAGACTCTTGAAAATCAGTATGCCGCACGTATTAAAGACCTGGAAGAAAATCATGCCGCACAAGTCGACGAGCTTGAAGATCGAGTGAAGAGATACAAACGAGCGATTGAGGCTTGGGATGGTTGATATACAGACGTCTTCAGGCATCACGATATATTGACAAGCAGATACTTACCCACTTACACCATCACCCACTTACACCATTAATAGAAAAACAGTGTGTGGCTCACTATCTTCGGTCGCATGCAGACTGTGTGTATCCAGGCATACCAGGCTCTAGATATTTCAGTGAAGGGAATCAAGCATAGTATGGAGAGCTAAGGTGGCTGATTCGGATGAATCAAAAGTACGGTACTCACAGGGTTCCATGCTTCTCTCTAAAGGAGCCTTACGTCTTGTATACTTAATCTTGGCTCATACAGGTCTCGCCTGTAATACACAATAAAGAAAAGCAGTTTCCCTTTCCTTCCGCTCGAATCCCTGCATGGATCCCATGCGCCGGTATGAGTGTTCTGCAGGGAATAACGAAACCAACCCCTCACATACATCTCAATAATGTATCGAGGTGTTCTAAATGAGCTGATAGGCCAGTAGAAAGCCATAAAGACACAAATATCGCAGGTTATTACCGGTTTCGTTGAACCACATAGCATGAGGGTTTCGAAAGGGAACAAATGATAGAAGGCATTCATGAGCTCTCAAAGATATAACTAAGGACCCGTCGATGTCAGCGGACGGGACAGATTTGCAAAGGGTCTTCTCGCCCTTGTCCGATCGCCTGTACCTTGCTGCCAAGCGGCAACGCATTTGAAAAAGATTTACTGGATCCACGCAATCGACTCTGCAGATCTGCATAAGAGGATGAGTGGCGGCTCCCACTCCTGCTTGGGGGGGGCTCTTTTCCGACTCGATGGGCTCATGTTGTCTGATATCTGTTTGCTGCTAGTCCGGGCGTGAAGTCTATGGTCAACATCGTCACAATCTGGTCTCCACGCAGAAAGCATTGCCAATCCGACAGATAAGGCAGAGTGCAGTATATTCACGTGGGTTTCGTTATCCCAGCCACTCGATTTTCCCTTAGAGCAATCGAGCGGCGAGATGTGCTCTTTCGGTGGCTCAGTATATGCTCGTCGTCAAGCTGGTATGGGTAATGCGTCCCTTGCTTGCCATCGCGAAGCTTACATCGAGCTGCTTCTGCAAGGGATGAATCCTCAGCGCGTTCATTATCTGCAATTTGCAGATCTGATCCACTATCGATTTTATGCGCGACTACCAGTGGGTGCTAGTTTAGCCAGTCATCCTCATGGAGTCCTTCTCTGGTTACCGTGAGAGACTACGGCCCTCTATAGTGTTGGCGACATTCGGTCGCTGTGATCCAGTCCATCGTCTTTCTCGTCGGAACTTTTGTGAAAAGTGTGATACAATCGGTCCTCGTTGAGCCTGTCCCTGGCCCTCTGCTGGCGCTCGATTCTAGGGTCACATGTTTTCGCAGACTCATGCGACTGGGCCCAACTAGGGTTCGGCTAGCACATTGCTTCATGGGATCAGGTCGCAGGATCGCTCACAAGTGTTGTTACATAACGTGCCAAGCAGGTAATGCCAAGGACATAACGTTTTAGCGTTCTTTGATAATTCGCGAATGCGAACCTAATCGCGGAAGGCGTGTTAATCCCTGTTAATTCCCACTTTGCTTGCGACGAGCGCAATCGCCTCTTTGTTTACATCACGTATGATTTGGGATATGTATGTTTCTCTCAATGTTGTCACTCTATATTGTTAGCAAGGTAAGAGATATCTCCTGATTATTGACTTCTCTTCTACTTGTCTACTTGCCTGCTTGCCTGCTTGCCTGCTTGCCTGCTTGCCTGCTTGCCTGCTTGCCTGCTTGCCTGCTTGTCTGCTTGCCTGCTTGCTTGTCTGTCTGCTTGCCTATTTGCTTGTTTAATTGCTTGCTTGTTTAACTGCCTGCTTGTTTAACTGCCTGCTTGTTTAACTGCCTGCTTGTTTAATTGCCTGCTTGTTTAATTGCTTGCTTGTTTAATTGCTTGCTTGCTTGCTTGTACAGTGACAACAACATTGTTTTATTTCTATGCAAACATATCTCGTCGCGAGAGAATATTACATTTAGGCGACGAGACATGCTACTTTCTCTTAATGTTGCCATACTAGCTTGTTAGAAATGATTGAGGATATCTCTATTCTTCTCTTTGTTAATTATTACACAATTCGTACGTTCTCGCCTAGATTTCCTTTATACCTCTAACTATAGAGAATTATCACTAATTATTTAAGATGTCAAAACATTCGTTGAGGTTCGATTCATTCAATACTATACGTCTCAATTTTGTCAACTTTTTTTTGATGTACTAGGCAACCACATTACAAAGTACTTATGTAAATTATCTCTACGTTCGTCGCTAGCTATTATATAGGACTCGCGACGAGATGCAATATATATATACATTGAGTGCGTGATGTTGCGTAGAAATTTAAAAGGTCGACTTGTTTTAAATGTGCAAGTGAGAATCGAGAGTACTAATTAATAGTGTGCTTGGCATGTAATAGTATACGCGATAGAAAGACTGATCCCATGAAGCAGGCTAGCACAGAAAGGGCAGGGAGGCTCGCTTAATTGCTGGGCTTTCTTCTCGTCCAGACCTCTGCAACTTTGTTCTCGCTAATCATTCTTTATACCTTGTGCACGAAGCCTGTAATTTGGTGACCAGTAACATGCATACACGCAGCATAACAATGGGCTGGCCCAAGGCAATTCATCTGGGGAACAAGACTTTAGTGCTTGACAACATGCTAGCAGTGTCCGCTACGCGAGAAGAGTCTGTCAACATTGGGCTATACAAAGATGAGACTGGCGGCGCCTTAAGCCTCTCAACAAAGAAACGCGTTGTGTATCAACGGAAGACTTGGTCCATAGCAGAGTGTAATGAATTGCGCAAGCGGCGGGACGAAGGTCAGGGCTTCTCTGGTCTCGCAACGGTTCGTACCCTACTCATCACTTGCAATTACGAAGCTGTACCTTTCATTGACATCACTACAGCACTTTGGTGTATTGGTTTCCGCCGTAACTCAGCGATATTGCAAGGTCAGGCTTTGGGTCGATAGACAATGGTATTGTTCTGACCGCCTCATCACACAGACCATCAGTGATGAACGCGACGGTCTGGTATCGTGCGGAGCAGGTTTCTGTGCCGCAGCCGGGAAAGTGAAAAACGATTTGGCCTGCGAAACACATCTAAAATTTCACTTTGCAAGTCTATCATTAACGCAATTGATAATATTACGATGTCAAAATTCTACTGCTAATACAACTTGATATGCTCTACAACCTTTGCATAATTTTGAGACATAAACTTCAAGCGTGCGTTGTAAAATCGAGAGTCTAAAAATTCTTAAAATCTCGCTCAAACTGTCTTGCGACATAGAAACCTGCTTGACACGATAACAACTCTAAAATTCGAAAAAGTCTCGAACGAAACAAAAGCATTTTTACAACTTGCATTAACACACATCTATATATCTCAAAATTATGCACAAGTTGTAGAGCATATCAAGTTGTATTAGCAATAGAATTTTGACATCGTAATACCATCAATTGCGTTGATAATAGACCTGCAAAGTGAAATTTTAGATGTGTTTCGCAGACCAAATCGTTTTTCACTTTCCCGACTGCGGCACAGAAACCTGCTCCGCACGATAAGTCCCTACGGATCCCTATTATAGATAACGACTCTAAAAACCTCTTTCGTGAAACAGAATTTAGACGTATCTGAGAGCGAACACGAGCCTGAACCACGTTTCCTCACGACTTGTGTGAGTAAGGGAGGTGCAGCTGAGGAGGACCACGCACAGAAGGTATATGCAGTCTCGAAAATTCTTAATATTTAATTAGAAAGTTCAGGCCGATAAATCTAGCGCCAACCGCATGGAGTTTAATTCTCATCAAGCCATTGATGCGTCTCATAGTTGCCCGAACGGACAACATGTACGTAGCTCAGTTTCTCTAGAGCCACGACCAGAACCGATGGTCATTATGAGCCGTTCAGTCTCCGCGACAACGGACGGTGAATCCCGGAAGCGACGTCGTTTCGCTGACGGCGGCGATGCACAGGATGAAGTGGAAGGGGGGTATCGAGATGCACATATGGCTCTTTCAGTCCGTATAGCCGACTTGCAAGCTGATGTCCTGAACGCGACCGAGAAATCTAGACAGCTCAGAGACATCAATTGTGCGTTAGAAACAGATATTGCGAAGCTAAAGGCCGCGGCGGCCGAAGATAATTCGAACAACGAGGGGCTCCGGACGAAGCTTCGCGAGCAGACCGAGTGTAACGTTACGCAGCTCAAAGACCTCGACAAGCAGCATGCCAAGGAAGTCACAGACCTGAAAACCCAGCATTCAGCAAGAGTCAAGGAGTTGGAAGATCAAATCGTGAAGTACAAACGGGTTATTGCGGCATGGAATGCATAGTGTACCGGTCTGCAAACTGTACGAGCCTAGTCGAAGAAGAAGGCACTGGGGTATGTAAAGCTGTCTTGCTTCTCAAAGCCACTTCTACCTAATTATCAACAATCGGATCGAACATGATAATCACAAGATTTTTCTTTACAAAGTCCAGATTTTCAGAAAGAATGTACCGTTAATCGGCGCTTGTAAAAGAAACGCCATGACGGCTTCATAGGGGGCTGATAGACCAATGGAGGCTTATAATTGAGTAGGCAGATCGTCCAATGTTCTGCTGTGCTCGATCTAATCATCCCACAGCAGGGTCCAAAGAGGGGGTTGGACATGAAGACATGTCGATGAAGCTCAGGAGGGTACATCATGCCTTCAACTGGGATAGCACGTCACGGAAGGCCTAAGAAATCAGCATGTATTAGACTTCAGATATCAGATCGTGAAATATAGACGAGCTGCTACGTCTTTATTGCCTACTGCCCTGGCCTGCAAAAAAAAACGTTTAATCGCACTTACCCACCTCATCACCAGATTCTTGCAACTACATGCTACATGATCCGGTTGCAAGCAGACCATATGAAGTGGTTCTTGTCTAGATACCTTGGCGTATCCAAGTTAAGAGGTGGATGCGAAACAAGGGGAATTGAGACAGCTGATTCCCCAGTCGATATAATCTAGACGATTGACATGATAGATGCAGGCTCCTTTTCGTCTGCCAAGCGAGCGTTGTGCTCTGTACACCCAGCTATTGATCCATATAGGCGCCGCCTACGTGACATGGTAAAGGGAAATTGATCTTCCTCTGCTTTTGACTGACAATTCGAGCCCTTCATGTAGAGAGCGTCTTTTCGGCCCTTGCACAATTCAATCTAGCAGCCTCTTTGCATTGGACTTTATTGGCTCTCAGATTGTGACAATACTGGCCACTACTAAGATCTCTGCAATATATCCAAATCTTCTATCCGAACATGATAGAAAGATGCGAGACCTGCATAATTCCGCAGAACCTCATAACCGTATCAATGTCAATTTTACTAGTATATGACTAATGATAGCGCGGAAGTCTTTACACACGGCCACACCAGACTGAAAATTGGCGATCCCGTCCGATCTCGCATACACAAACAATCTAGGGACCAGTTAGTAGTTGGGTGGGTGACCACCAGCGAACCCTGATTGCTGTGTGTCTTCTTTTGATCTCTTGCTTTTTTGAGCAACATCCTGACACCCAAGAATCGCAGAGGGTGGGTGTTATGTTACAGAGACTGTCAGGCAGTTGGTGGACTTCGATTACATTAAGTCTAATGAACTGCACCGAGAAGGAGATATGGCCACATTAGGCCCGGAAGAAAGGAGATTCTATGAATTGGGAAGAGTCATGGGGGATATCAAGGAGATCGTCGTACACATCGATGGCTAACTCTCCTCGCCAGGGGCTCATGGCCTGAACTGGCCCCATGAGCTGACTGGAGACGGCAATGGCCGTCCGCGGTGCTTGGAGTGATCGTTCGGATAGGGGAGGGACAGTGTGTGTATCATTCGAAGGGAATGAAGCACAGATCGCTATCACAAATGCTTTCACAAAATCAATCAGAAGCCAGTGACATCCCGAGGCGCACGAAAACCCCATGAAATCCTGCACCAGCACTGCTTCCACCGATCCTGCGTTAACCTTGAGAGTACCTACCCTGCCTTAACCTTGAAGTTACCTACGATGAGACTCGGCCAACGAATTCCCATGTGGCTGTTTCCCAGGCTCCTATGGGCGTAGGAACATTCTCGGACTTAGGCGAGAGGTCTTTGATGAAGGTGGCGCTGTTGATCGACTTCAACGTATTTCCCTAGTTCGGATTCTACCTCTTGGGAAATGGAATCTAATATAGCCAAGCATCCGTAAGGCTGATGCTGCGACTTCTATACCATCCCAGTTCTTGCTCGTCAAGCGCAATTGCCGCGCTCAATCTCAGCCCAGTTCCCGAATTGAAGCATGGTGTGGTAAGCCGCTTGTGGTAAATAGAATTCCGGAATGATCGGATCGGACTGAGCACAGAGACCCCTTGTGCCGTTAGGGACTGCTGCACCAAACAGTGTCCGAAGTCAGCGATACTCCGATGGTGATGTTTGAAGTCTTGCAGTAAGGGGACAATGCTAAAAGATTCTTACAGGTCGATTGAAGAGCTGTGAGGGTCATGAGTGGATGCCAGGGTTGCCATGCAGTATGCAACGAGCGTAGAGCTGCAATGAATTCCTTCATGCTCCGCAACCACCGGAAAATCGAATGCACAGTGAATTCGAAACACAAGCATTGAGTGAACGCCCCATAGCTCGGTCCGTATCTCGTAATCCGGATATAAATGCCCCAAAGCATATCTGATTATGAAGATTTCGAAATATGGGCACCAATAAGGTATATGTCGAAAGATCCATTGGGACTGGCGCTATGGCAAGCTTCTCCTTGGTGGTCCTTTCCGTCAAAGACTGGTAGAAGAAGAAAGCAGGAGAATAAGCGAATGCATTACAATGATCTTGTGTGAAACGAGCGGCTGCTAAGCGCGAACAACCGTAATCTTGCCCGTTCAAGATTAAGACAATAGAACGTAACGGCAGGTGGATCATACCAGGAGATGAAAGTGTGTGGGCTCTCCTGCATCGCAGTGCCATCAATACCTCCCCTCATCTTCATTATCTTCTTCAAACCATGCATATGCACCAATAACTCCGACTCATCTCCGCTAAGATTCTAGGTATCTCTGTTTAGCAAGATGACCCAATACACTTATTTCGAATATACTAGACAGGTTGCGCAGCTCTATTCAATACGATTATTCAATTGAACATTGCCCAATTTAGTTAGCGTGATCCCAAAAGGGCAAGCAGATCTGGCGACTTGGCAGTCCCAATTGAATTAGTATTCAATTATTGAATATCCATTCAATTGACCCACCATCTTATTCAATTGCTTCAATTACTTGTCTAGGCGTAGCTTGTAAAGATTATAATCATCTCCTCTATCGTCGTCGTCGTCGTCGTCGTCGTTATGTCTAGAGATGTACTTAAAAGTCATTTTCACGTCCTTGATTTAAGCACTTCTTCGCGACAATTGAAGCCTTTGTAGTCATTGTCGTCTTTGCGATTCTCGCAATCATTGTCACCTTTGCAAGTTTCGCAATCTTCGAAAAACACACAACGATCGTCTCGTAAACGAAAGAAGACGATCTAATTCAAATCAAAGTCGTTTAACGATTGTCAAAAAAAAAAAAAACAAGTTAATAAAAAGTATCAAAGAACAATTACATAAAGATTGAAGAAAAAGAATGTCGAATTAAATGTAAATAACAATATTGATCTCAACTTTTATACTTAAAACATCGTTAGTCGACGTCGTGTTTCTAGCACTTCTAGTGCTTTTTTGTTGTTAAAAATCTCTACTTCTTTTGTCTCTTACAAACGAAAAAAAGATCAATAACTAAATTAAAAGCTTAATTACGATCAACGACTTATAAAAAAGAACGATGTTATTTTTGTCAATATGTGCGTGATTAGATTTGCGAAGTACGACATCAAAACTATGCAACGTTTTTGAAATAAAATTAGAAAAAAATTTAAAACAACAATAGATCGTAAATATGTCGACGTTAATAAACGAATAAAGCACTTAATAAGTAAAAGAAAAGCAAACATTAAAGTCTTACACAAATCTAGTTATGTAGTACGAGACAACAATTGAATTCAAGCTATCGATAAATAAATGTCTACATTCGTAGCATATTAAAAAGCGAAAAACTAAAAGAGCTTTTTGCGAAAATAAAAAATAAAAAAGAATATAAAACACGAAAAGAGAAAAAACAAACTTAATTAACGACTAAAGAATAAATCGAATTACGAAGTCTTTTTTTTCTTCTTTTTTTTTTCTTTGTCGTCTTCGTTAGCAATGAAAAGAGCTTCAAAAATTAAAGTAATTTCGAAAATAATAGCTCTAGTATATTCTTTAACGCAAAGAAAAATGCAAGAAAATCGAAACTCGTAATAGAAACAAGCTCTCTATCTAATAACGATGCAATAATGATAGAAAATTTAGACTACGAAGAAAATATAAATAATAATTGATATACAAGAATGTAAGTCTTATCTAAAGACGACGACAATTATTCGTCTATATTTTTTAAATTTTTATTAAATGAATTTACATCGTCAAAGTTTATAGAACGTTAAGAAAGCAAAATTGCAAAACAATCTTAAAGAGATTTAAACAAACGCATATTAACGTAATAGACAACAAAGACTTAGACGTTTTGCAAGACACATTAATCAATTACTTCAAAAATTAAACGTTATTAACAAAAAATTTATCGAGACAAAAATCTTTGCTAAAGAAGATAAAAAATACGTTTAAAAGACATTTGATAAAACATATTGCGAAAGTTTCGAAATTTAGACGTTATTTTAAGAAATCGTTGCATAAGTATTATAAAAAACATGTTTATTTTTGATAAAATAATTTGTTTGAAGATTTGATTAGACTTAGCGAAAATATAAAAAAACTAAAACAATTATATAAAAGTAGTAAAGAGAAATTCGTAACAAGTAATGCGAGAAGAAAAAAACTCGCAACAAATAATGCGAACGACAAAAAAATCAAAACAAGTAATGCGAACAATAAGAAAATCGTAACAAACGATAAAAGAAATAGAAAAAGAAAAACGACAAATAACTTAAATCTAAGAAAGTAAATCGTAACATTAAATGCGAAAAGAAAACGTTTTTGCGAAAATATCTATAATTTGAAGCGAGAAACACTATTATCGCATTTTTTTTTTCGAAGCTTCGTAAATTTCATTTGAAAAGAAAAGAAACAACGAAATGATTAATTATTAAACTTTCGTGTACAATATTGTTTCTTTCAAGAGTATTAAATATATATTAAAGAGATGTGATGCGCGAATTGCAATACAAACGAATGTGAATTGCACTCATTTTATCAACAATTTGAAATTTTATCTTTAAACAAAGAAAATAATGATTCAACGTTTAATCGCATTTGCGTTAATAATGTTTTTAAAAAATTCTTAAGCCAAGCAAATAAAATTTAGGTCGAAAAATGTTTATATTGACGACATCATTTATAATTACAACTCTTTGTTAAATTAATAAGAGATTTCTAATTATTAAAGATATATAAATAATTATATTATCGCAACGATTTAATGCGATAATAATAAAAAATGACGAAAAAAAAGAAAGAAAACGAAAATCGTCTTTAAGAGTTTAATTTAAGATTCTTCTCTATATTTTAATAATTAAACAACGACAACAAAATTTAGAGCAACAAGCATTAAAAATTAGCACTAGAAAACTTCATCAAAGCTAAATATATATATAAATACAAAAAGAAAACTTTAGTACTCTTATAATGTAGAGCTTTCGAAATCGTTAAAAATTCTATTAACTTATAAATATTTCGAAAGACTAGAAGATCGCATTGCAAAGCGAGATTTTATTTAATTATTTCGTAAACACATATAGCAATTAATTAAAAGAATTGTCGCTAAATAAAGATTTTCGATCGATTATAATTCGACTTTCATTTGCGTCTTAAAAGCATTAAATATTTACAAAGTTTAAATTAAATCAAAAGAGTTTTCGACAATAATGCGAACTTCAAACATTCGCTTATTAAAAAAGATTTATCTTTCGTTTATATAATTTAAATAGAGAGACATAATATACGATTAATAAATATAGACTTTATTGTTGTACAATTAAAGTTTTCTTCAATCTTTAAGAAAAGTTTTTAATCAATTTTGCAATTCGAATTTTTGTAGCATTGTAACGTCGTTTATTTTGTTTTTACAAAAATCGTAAATAAATTTTATTAAATCGTTCGAACAAGTAATGACTAATTAAATTATTTCGTGTAATTTTTTGTAGCTAAAGTAATAGAATTTTTGTCTCACATTTAACTTGCAAAACTTTTGAAAAGTTTTATTAATAAATTTTTATATAGTGTTTTTGTCTTTAATCTTTTTTACTCTTTTTATCGTTTTGACGTATCTTTTGATGCGTGTATAAATAAACGTTGAATGCTATCGAAGCATATTGTCGTATCGAATTTCGAGATGTTTAAGAAAATTGTTAAGAACGCGAGAGAGATAGAAGAAGAAACGATTAAATCGTTTTGTCAATTCAAATAGCTAACGAAAATAAAATAATTTGTATAAAAGATAGCAAAGAGCGAGTTTAAAAAATGATTTAATACGATTGCTTTATTCGATGATATCGATAACAAAATAATTAACAAGCAATCGAATTTTCTTCTTATTAAATCGCATTATACGACGAAGACGTTTAAAAAAGATTCGATTTAGATCGAATTCAAATCTTTTATACTTCATTGATTTAATGTATGGATGTCGAGAATTGTCAACGAGGTGTTAACTTAAAATAACGACAATGGCAAGGGCAAGGGCGATAGCTATACGTATGCCTTGGTCGTCGTCGATCAATTGAGTCAATTGAGTCAATTGAGGCATGCTAGGTAGAATGAAAGGAATTAAGGATGCACATTATTGATGAGAGAGAACGAAAATCGATCAAATACGATAATCATTAGGTTGCGATCCATATTACCCGATCTGGTATAGCGCGGGCGGGCTAGCGGTCCTAGACCCCACTAGCCCCCGCAAACCAATTGAATAATCGTATTGAATAAAGCTGCGCAACCTGTCTACTGTATACGAGAGTCACCGCAAGGAACCCTACAGCCAAGACTATAAAGTCGCTGGTTTCTGAGAGATCACATTGCCGACCGGTATTGAGAAAACGGATAATCTGCCTTTTGTGCAACAAGAACGTTGTGCTTTGTTTCTTGCTCGAGGTGAGACCTGTTTGCGCAGATGCAGCAAAAGGAATCGACCGAGAAAGAGCAGCATCCTCGAAAGAGGCTCTCCAAAGCGATGAGATCTTCTCCCAGGCTTTCTCGACCGGCTTCGATGCCCAAGGAACAGTGGCAAGGTGCTACTGCTAAGTTGACTGCAGAAACGACGGGTCAGCGAAGTCCCTCCAAGCCATTGCTAGTCATGTGTTCGATGTTGTAGGACTATTAAGCTCATATTCAAGCCCTCAAAAATACATAAGCGAATGTGTTTCTATCCAAGCTGGCCTTAGCCTTGTTGTGGCATGACTCGTGACCCCACTTCGCCATTTCAAAATTCAGACAAGATTCTCTCGGTGCATCTGCGTCTGGCATCCTGACCTGTATGGCTATTGGCAGTAGGAAGATTCGGTGCTACACCCAGGAAGGCTCGCCGGATCAACTGTTACAGTTGTACAGGAGTAGCTCATACTCTGGTTGGTATGCTGTTGCTGGGACATCTATGGCGAAGGGATCGTCGTGTGTTGACTCTAGCATGCGGACAGAAGGAGGTGCCGACGGGCTCTTAATCGCACACTTCAGGCGAGAGCGTACTTCCCGAGAAGTCCGATGTTCATCTCGATCACACGCGACAGTAGGGCTGTTGATAGTCACATGGTGCTCGTTCGTTCTTATCCTCGTTCAACCCATGTTGTCTTCCGCATGACTTTGGGCGGTATCAGATATGTGCCGAGAGCTAAGTCTCCGATGATGGTTTCGCGCAACGCTGGCTCTAACGAGCTTCCGAGTAGCTGCATCTTCATGATCTTGGGATTAACGGAACACCAACCTGCAGCAGCCACATCCTAGATCGTGTTGATGTTCTCTTCCGAAGTTCTACTGACCGTTTTGGAAATTAGATACCACCAGTGCCTTCCGCCGTACGCCAACTTGGGGCGGGGGAGGTGTTGCGGGATGGTGTGGCATCGCCCTGAATACGAATCACACTATAGTATTACCATGATGAGCTTCCCCATCTAATCGCAATAGGAAGTTGCCAGAGCGGCTAATCAAAGCCCAAGCTGATCATCTCAAAAGCTTACTTCACTTTTTTCAGGCGCAGAGGATGGCAGAGTCTTTTCGAGTAGGGTGATGGAGAAGAATGTCATTCTTTATGTTCTTTCAATCTCCTCTGCGCGCAAAAGCCGGAAGCCCTAATGGGGGTTGCTGTTAACCTGCTATCTTGGATCTGCCATTTGCTGTCTGCCTCTGCGCCCAACAATCAGTGAGGAAACTCAAATAGGGCTTAGCGTTATCGGCTATCTTAGATCTGCCCATGCCCGACGGACAGTGAGCGACAGCTACTACCAGGAGAAACCCCAATAAGGCTTAGTGTTATTCTGCTATCTGCCATCCGCCATGCCTGCCCTCTGCTCCGCGCTCGACAACTATCGGGGGAAACCCCAATAAGGCTTCGTGTTAGTCTGCCATCTGCCATCAGCCATGCCCTCCGACCTCTGCCATCTGCCCTCTGCCTGTGTGCCCGACAACTACCAAGGGGAAACCTTGATAGGGCTAAAAAGATATTTTGACTAGCTTCTTCAAGGTTTTCCTCCCCGCACATTGAATTTGCAGGATGGCATGCCATCCACCGATATGGCTAGCCCAGAGAGTCGAAGCAAATCATATGCGAGTTTTTATCATCTTCGTTGAATCCCGGTCCAGTCTGGATGGCATTTGGACTGGAATAACCTCAGAGCGGTTAGCTCAAGGCTTGGCCCTAACGTCAGCTATACGGTCTTTCTTAGCAGATGGTGAGCTTTAAACCCTATGGCGTCCTCAAGATCTAATGGTTTTTAATATCCGTATTTGCAAGCCCTTCCGTTACTGGTGGCGAACCTTGCAATCACAAAACGTAGAAAATGGAACACTCTGCCCCTTGGAAGCCAAACACATCTCTTCTAAGGTCGATTTGCCAAAAATCCTTATATCAATCGTACTCGAGTATTGAGTACTGCTGCGGTTGTGGTCATATCCAGATCTCTAGATGTGACAACAAGAGCGGCCGCAGCGTGTAAAGTATTAGAACCGGGCATTGAGGCGGACAGAGTAGATTTGGGCATTCATCAGAAAGACATCTGTCAAGCATAGAGACAACTCTCTACAGACATGCGTAAAGCATGCATAACGACATTGGAAAGTCGGTTTCAATGAGTCGCTTAAGATGGCTAATCGTGGGGCATGGGCGAAATCAAAGATAGGTGGGATGGTCCTAGAAACGAAGTCAGGTACTGTAGCTACATTGCCGTTCAATCTCTAGAATCAGCCACACGTTGCGTTCCCAACTCTTTGTGCCACGGTCGACCCTGTCCCATTTCATCGTTCATCACTCTCCTGCAGCCCCTGACCTCCAATGGATCGCAAAACTCGGTACAGGACATATGCCAGTGTTTTGAAAAAGCAAAACAAGAAGGTCTTTTTCGGAGTCTCCCATGCGATAGCACTAGTGGGCGCTTAGACGATTGAAAGTTCTCCTTACCAATCAGCCTACTTACGTCCTTTGACGTTTTGACGTTTCGCCGTTTTGCCGTTTTGCCGTCTTGACAATCAGCGATTACCGGGCTGTTAGAACAGCACTCGAAGACCTTCAAGAGGGATGATTCACAGCAGTAAGGGGTATAAGGAGAGGCGAAGATAGTGAAAGCGGGCGAGAGCGCAAAAAGTTCCCTCTAAGACATTGAAACGAGTCACGCTCCCGTGGAGAGGCAATCTGCTATATAATCTGTGTTGTTGGCCCTACATCGGAACCTCGGTAACGAGGATTATGGTAGGGACTTTCTTGATTTTTCGCGTCCTTGCCCACATTCCATCCTGAAATCTCATTCCTCAGCCATCGTAACTCCTTCCTTCATTCTGATCCGTGCAAATTGAAGTCTCCCCCATATACTCAAGTAGGGTTCGGCACAAGTATCTCGATACAGACCTTGTAAATATGTCAACACCATCCGCTATCAACGCGGCCGCCTCTGATACTGTCAGGATATCCAAAGGTAATGCCATCGAATATAAGGTAATAGGTCGTTTATAGCCTATTCTACATGGTCTAATAAAATCGTAGGAGACGATTGAACAGAGATCCGCGGTGATCGGGTCAGAGAACTGTCAGGGACAACCGAAGCCGCGACCCGCCCCGGTTATCGGTACATGCCCAGCAAATCCAACAGATCAAGGACCGCGAAAGCTTCGCCACTTCAGTTCTCCAAGTCCTCCTTCAGTCGAATTGCAAGACCCCTTCACCAATCTTGTATTTCAAACAGGGGAGATGAAGTCTGATATCATGATCGCGGCGCGCTATCTGGCGGAGCTAGAACAGCGTAGTTCCATTTTGACGACGGAAAACGTAGAACTGAAGGCACACGCCCCGGAAGGGTGGATCCCACCTGCGGAGCTTCTGAAGCAGCTTGAAGAGCAAGCCGAAAAGCACGCTTCACAGGTTGAAGCCCTCGAGACGGAGCACACCTTACAAATCAAGAGCCTCGAAGCTCAAGTCGAGGAGCTTGAACTTCGGCTCGGAAAGTACAAGACGGCTGTGGACGACATGGCGAAGATCACTTGATCGGTTGGACAGAAGATCATCTGTGAGTCGTTCGTTCAAGGAAGCCGTCTCGCTTTACATATCAATTGCATGTACTTGGACTTTCTCATCCGACTCTACACCACCAGTTCAACCGTCGTCATGCTATAATTCATTCTCTACAATTGCTCATGACAACGTCAGAGGGCTATTACTGATAGCAAGATTAGACATGCACCGTCTTCCGGAACCGGAGATTTCTACTTTGTCTAAGTCAGGGGCCTCGGACTGCCACTCGTCGGTGCTAGATACCGAGATCGTATTTGCACGCTGTGACCGAGACTACCTACTTAGATTTTAGGTCAACGGATCATTGCATGCTTACTGGACTACGTCTTCCGATCTATCCAGAATCCGGAAGCCCAATGATTGATCCTGTAACACGCAGCATTGCCCGCCACATTTGTCAGACAACAAGGAAGGTTGCTGGCTGTCTCCCGTTGATTCGACGTGGGCACAATTGATTTATGGAATTGACGTTGGGAAGCTGCATCAGCGAGTCGTTTAGGCTTATGTAGGCTGTAATTGTCATCATGAAGATTTCAACGGCCAAGTAGACATTGCTTAGTGCACGTACCTCGTGATCTGGACTGAACGATCAAGTATCCAAAGTTATGGAGTGGATCTGGCAGGGGGCTAGGGGCCACGGAGATATTTCGGAGATAATTAGTGACGCTGCACCAAATCAAATAATCGATCGCGGCCAGGTCTTCTGCAACCTTTGAGACATAAGTATAATGCCGCCTACAAGCAGAGGCAGACCGAGTGCTCTATCTCAGCAGCGGATAGGACTTGGCCTGTCGCACCCAATCACACCCGATGAAAGTACCCCTCGTGCTTCTAACTCGCTTGACCGGCCGCCCTTCAGCACCTCATCCATTGACGGGGATGATGATCACTCTGACGAGGAGGATGATGCAGACTTCCAGTCTCACTACTCGCTGGATGCCGGCTCATCCTCAGGTTCTTCTGATGAGGCCGACAGTCCGAACAACAGCTCAGGCGGAGCGCCGCCCTTCCTCCATCATTCAAACTCCTCCTTCTTGATCGCCAATGCCTTCGCTCCTCCATTCTACAACCGACCGCCCACGCCTTTGCCTCCCTCTCCGTCCCTGACGTCTCTACTCCGACCATCCTTTTCCAGGCCTACGACACCTGACAGCTCCGAGAACGATACACCTAATGACACTGAGGCGGCGGTCGCGAAGTCCGCAAGGACGGCGACGACTGTGCCCAGGGCTAGTCCTAAGGTTCCTACATACGAGTACTATGGATTTGTGCTGTATCTCATGTCCTCGCTTGCTTTTCGTATGTTGTACTCCATACCTGAACCAACATATGCTGATTGCTACAGTGATGTACCTCCTATGGTCCTATCTACCATCCCCTTTCCTCCACCAGCTGGGGATATACTATTACCCTAATCGGTGGTGGTCTCTCGCTATCCCTGCTTTCCTCGTCATGGTTCTCGTCTACATATACGTAGCGCTAGCGTGCTACAATACTGAGTATCTCACGCTGCCCATGAGCAGCATCGAGAATATCGTTGACGACGCTGCAAATGTGGCAGCGTTAGACAAGACGGGAAATGTCAAGGGCAAGAATAACAAAGGGCTACAATCTCGAAAGGAAAGCGCCTACAACGAGCTTGAGTCCCACAATCTGGACTGGAGGACTTTATGGAGCGAAGGCACGGATGCTGTAATGGATGTGCCCATTGGAGGTGTTTGTGAGATACTGTATGGCCAGTGACCGGCAAAGCTTTCTTGTCTCCGGACGCCAACGGTAGTGATTTATCATATGCAGGTATCCCACACGTAGAATTGTTGTAGAACACCGCGTAAACCATGGATGCTAGCTTTATAGGCTTTACCTCCTTGTGCTGTCTTCAAGCCTCCCTCTCTTATCGTATATCTTTTTGCCACCATCTCTTCGACATCAAGACCTCAGCAATGTGGGATCTACAGGAGACCTCAGATGACCACTTTCGTAGTCTAACCTTTTCCGTGGGCCCTTTTTCGTTTTTATCTCCTTCGTGAGTTTGTATCAGCGGATTTATTAAAGCTTGTTATAGATACGCGTATTTCTTCAGAACTACTTTCAGATAAATATTCGGACGTTTCGCGATTATGCCGCAGTTTGATTTCCACCTCGTGAAGACAGAATCTTGAACAGCGATCTGCGAAGGACAACAGCGAAGACCTAGGTAAGCCCAGATACTGCATTTGCTCAATAATCCATACCGTTCCAGGTACTCAGATTCTGGGTACATGAATCTATCCCCTGGCAATTACTGTGTCTTTATATCGATTATCTAGGCCTCGTGTTCTTCTGTCGTACTGCTACCACCCTTTTCCGCGGCTGAGACTTCTCGATAAATTGCCTGCCTTACTATTGAACTAATTTCGAAAAAAGGAAAGTATACTCATTTCCCAATGCAGGCGGGTTTCCATACCGCAGTCTTTCCCATCCTAAGGTGTACGTGGAACTACGAAAGATCGGGAATTATGGATGACAGAGCGTGGAGGTAGTAGGCAGCGCAGGTACGGGTCTGGGGTATCTATCTTCCCATGTGTGATAGCGGCGTTACTTACAGAAAACCTAAACATCCTCCCAAATTACCAAGCAAAGATCGCACGTGCTACTTCCTCTCCAGGGCCAATACCAGATCCTCTACCACCCATTCATACTAACACTGGCTTGTACCCTATTGGATGCCACCAATGGTCCGAAACCTTACGTCATTTCGATCACTTGTGGGAGATATGCAAAAGATAGAGCATTCCATCATCCCCAGTGAACGGTCTTTGCTTCCCTTATTCGCGTGATGGATAATTTTACGCAACGTGGATCGGCATTCCCCAGCTCCTTTCTATGCTGGCCTCGCTATATCAAGCCCGTCCATCTATGGAGCGTGAAAATCGGAGCGATGAGAAAATCTACATGAGCGCATTCCGAGATTCCGCATTACGGCGTGTACGAGCCACAATTACTGATATTGATTAGACACTATTCTTTGATATTCTAGGTTGTGCATACCTATATCGCTTCTATATACAAAGATAAGGTTTACCAACTCCATGTCGGAAACGTAGATCACTCGAAGATAGAAGATTCATGTTCGTCTCAGGAATTCTACGAGGAATGAATGCTCAAATATCTGGGCCTTCACCGAGTACCTGTCTCGGATGGGCAAGCGGAGGTTATGGATCGAAATCATCGAGGTGAGACCCACGAGAGGTGGGGAGACAAGTGGGAAGGAGTCGAGATTGATCGATTGTGGGGACGCGTGACTACACTAGAACAAACTCGCAGAGAGGCAGCCTCAAGTATTATGCCCGTACACATGATATTCACACGAAAGGAAACGAAGTCAGCATGCGTATAGGTCCAGCTATATGACTGATGCTTGCAATATTGATTCTGAGAAGCCTGGTGATCACTGGAGCAGACCGCGAATTTGCCACATCAAGGTTATATATGTAGCTTCAACTGTATAATTTGGGGATGTTACACCAGCACTCAAGAGTTTTAGAGCGTACAATGATGCTTGTTTTCAGCATCAGAGGTGGGAAGCAAACAATGAAGATTAACGTAGCAAGTGTCATATAGTAAAGTCAAGCTCTTCGGGGGGTAGAATGCTGGGGAAAGGAAGTGGGGCTTGCGTGGGAGCAACTACAGAGGTATTGTGACTGAATCCCTTAAGAAATGCTAGCTCCAAAAGGGCTGTAGTCGAAGGACGTTTGTAGTCCTTGAAGACTCGGGAAGGGGAGGAAATATGAAAGTAATGAGTAGCACTTGAATGCTCTGTTGTTCGACAGAAGACGATATGCCTGCTTTGACTGCTTGAGACTGTCAATCTTGCGGGCTCAAGGATGTGAAACGGTTGCGTTGTGGTGCCCAGGTGGTAAAGTAATAGTTGAGGGAAAAAGAGCATGATCTCACCCAGCAGGAGTGTGCCTGTAACATGTACCCTTCGTCATTACTAGCCTCGCCCTTCTTGGGTCTACCTATACCAACGTCGTCTTGTCGGTAGGTAATCCTTCAAATCCCCTTCTCCACCGAGCTTGTCATCACATGCGTACATAAGACCTTGCCGATCTGTAGAGGCGAGCGCCGCTCGACGATCTCGGTAATTTTCTCTTGCCTTCCGACTCTGTGATGTGGGCGTAAAACTCAAGCTAGATAACAAAGAAGTAGTAGAAAACGAGCACCTACTTGAGTAACACGCCTACTATTAGGACTCTCCGGTCGCCTTAGCTGGCTATCCTTGAGGGCATTGAACTGCATAAGATGACCTTTGCGATGTGCATAAAAGGATAATTTGTATAGTCCCCCATCAGTACCCAAATTCTCTAACCAAAGGCCCTCATGTACCCTATATCAGCTCTTCCTCCATCTTATTTCGATGCCCATCGATTACTTCGCTCGATCCTAGCCCAATCGTTCCATACCCATCACTCCACCCACGCGCCGTACTCTCAATTATCCGCATTCATCCCATCATGCTCCCAATGCAATATCTTTTTCAAAGTGCTCTTATGATGTATAGAATTGCCCGCCGCATCATCCTGCCCCGGCTGCCTCTGCTTCGGCTCCTGATCGTTCTGCACCTCGGACAAGTGTGGCAGCTTCCCTTGCTTGGCCAGGTCTGCCTCCATCTTGGCGGCGCGGTCTTGCGAGGCTACGGTGGATTGTGCGATAGACTGAGGGGTGGCTGTGGGGAAAGAAGGTCAGTGAGAGCTTGATAGCAAGAGAAAGAGGAAGGAGTGGTAGTACCGCGTTCTGCACTGCTAGTGGAGTGGGAGGAGGTGTTTTGAGCCATGGTGAACAGGGTGCTGGAGTTCGTATGGTCTCGGGCTGTGGCTTTCTTTGAACGATGTAATAATTTGAGGCGACTGATGTCAGTGATGCGTAGGATTCCACTGGCAGGACTTTCCAGAATGCTAGTCTCTAGTTGGGCAGCGGTTACGAACGCGCTTGTCTAAGCCTGCCTATTCGGGGTTAGTCGAGAGGTCCCGAGCGCCTCTTGACTGCCGACCGCTTAGTAGTGCGCCAAGGTTAAGAAAAGACTATCAACTCCACCGTAAAAGCGAAGACTACAAGAACAAACCAGATTCGAGGGTCGAACTGGTACATAGCAATGACGGACGTACTTGCTGGCTTCCACAACAAATAGAATAGCATTCTGATTCCAAGTCCAACAAATTATAACGGTGACTCGGCTCTTGTTGTTGAGGACCGTTTTCTAGCCTGGATCTGGAAGGAAATGACGATAACGGGCTCAGTGTGAAAGATCTCTTCGTTGTGCGTCTTCAAACGCCTCGCAAGCATTTCATGCGTAGCACAGCGTACATACACAACGCCAATGTTTCTCGGCCTCGCTCCAGAACAACGTCGATTATTTGCTTGCGTTTGGCTGATATCAGATCTGGAATTGGATTCTCCGATATGGTAGCACGTATTGCAATCGGCGAACTGATTGTTAGTATATCTGTGTTCTAGATATGCTGCTTGTTGTCAATACCTTTGATATCTTGGGGCGTTTTGCCCCTTGCAGAGGATTCATCGCTGCTTCCGCTTGTGAGGAGCCCCGAATATCCAGGAATGATGTCGAGATGCTAATGTAGGTGCATTTAGAAAAGGAGCAAACTTTGAGTAACCTACATATACTCTTCCAGTCTGTATGATACGAGAGATTGTGTACAAGCTTGTTATTGTTACTATCAAACAATGATACATAAATTGTTGCGCAGATGTAATTGTTGCCCGCCATGTCTGACTTGCAATGCTCCCTAATAGAAGCTTTTGCAATTCCTACATACTCCTGGAAGTTGTTCAAGCGTATCATACCGCGACCCATGTTCACTACCTAGTGTTAGTGGTGTTCGAACCTGGAGATGAGAAAGCTAATAAGCCCAATAAGCTCGTTTAACTCATTCACGCCTTGCCTGCATGCCATCAAGCATTGCGACAATAAACTTTGATCAGAAGTTCCGTCTGCGAATTCAACAATTTGCAAGACTCCTGCGAAACTCGTAAGGCTTTTTGAGCTCAATCTCTATCGGGCGTCTTGTCTGCTTGCATATACTACCCTTTAAAACAACGCAACAGCAAACAAGAGATTCGAAACCCAAACCTTGGTATGCAGAACAAAATATAGCAATCTTTGCATACCCACTGTGTTAATGTCAAGCATGGTCTTTGCGATGTGCTATACGTTGGCTTTGCGATCGATTCTTGATGTTCCTTGAGTAAATCGTAAGGGTTTCAGCGGTTTTTGTCATTCGCTTGTCACGGGCCAAGCTACTAATCAAAAATTGCCCTTTGAATACCCCTACTATCTCATTATGAAAGGTGACGTGCAAGATGTAGTCGACTGTTTCGCTCCAAGGATGGAACCATCGATGGGCCTTCTCGGGTCAAGCGATGGGCTACTTGATGGCTCTAAGTCGAAGCTGCTAAGGGTTATAGGTAAAGCAATGCCCACGCGTGGAGATTGCGGTATATCGGAGCTGCAGGGCATGGATAGATTCTGCTTTAGAAGACTCGATGCGTGCGCCAGTATCCAGATCTTGAACTACCACTGTACATTCGGAGGTTGAAAGCTTGGGCTTTTCCCCCTTGAGATCTGCTTGAGGAGTAACATGTGCTCGTTTGACAGAGGGTGAACGTAAGAGTGGAGAGTTGCTGTCGAAGAGCTTTTGTTACGAATTGCAAGAGATCTGGCTAGTGCACTCTCCGCCGTTGAGAGGGTAAATGTACATTGCTTTTCGTCTCTCGATATGTTGGGTTTTAAAATTACCCCTCGGCCATCAAAGATGACTTACGACCACTCACTATCAGGAGAAGGTCAACGCTTCTCGGATAGGCCGGACAAGCGCTTCCCAATGGACGAGTACCAGCAATGATAGCCTTCCCTGGATAGTCGCTGGTCCAGTGATTTCTTTGATGATCGTATGATGTGGTCTGAGTAGAGTGAAAGTCTCACTCGGCTCTCCAGTTGGGTCTTCAAATGTACACTTAAAATTGGGGCCAAGCAATGCATTTGCATCTCACATGCAAAGGAAGATTGTTTAATCAACAGCATTGATTGTTTGCTCCAATCAAGAGCTAATCGACATGGGCAAGACACGGCGTGTCTGGAATGATGGTCACTGTTGTGGTGTTGCTCAGTAACCCGTATGAAATCCGGATGAGCATACCTGCCATGCTGTACTATGTGCTCCTATGCTCCTAGCTTACTTGAGTCATTCATTGTCAGTCCGAGGAAATGTTCTTTTCGGAGGTGAAAACCCTCGTCGTTCCGAGCACCAAAAGAAACCACAGCATTCTTGAGGCGCGGAGAAGGTCCTATGGCGATCTTGCGCATGAGGCGACTAGCTACTCGCATGACGCAAGCACAATGCATGAGATACACTGTACTTCTGCAATGTAGCTGCAGGCAACCCGATGTAACCTACATCGACCAGGACCTCGGTCGCAGCTCTTCTGCTGCGTCAAGGTCTTCCACCCGGGGTCTCGGCCTTCTGGTTGAGGAGGCATCTAGGGGTCATCGAGGCCCCTCGCGCCTTGACAGAAGTACGTATCAGGGACTCTCTGGTGACAACGGCTATGCTGCCCGCACTGAGAACTCGGAGGTAGCAGTTGAGATTCAGTGGTTCTGACTGCAAGTACGCAGATATCGAGAGTGTAGAGATACTCATTGAAGATAGGTGGCAACAGTAGAAATTCTATGCGCGAGAGGCTATCTCGTGGGCTGGATGTTGGGAGACTGGGTGGGAACGTCAACACTCCCGAAAGATGACCCGGGGTATTGATTCAGCTTATGAAACTTGTCAATTGCTCGGTCTGCGATGTTGAATCGCACAAATAATGCAAGTGTATCTGAGTCGCCCTGCTGGTGAAGCAGAAGTAAAGTGTCCCCGTATATTCTAGGACCTCCCATCGCCCATGCCTGCTTGCTCGAATGATTGTGCTTAGAGCGCGGACTCGATGGCGCTTATAGCTTATTCGCCGGCATTCATGATTGGGCTGTCTGACTCGGGGTTGTCAGTGACAGTCGGGCCCTCCTCGGTGTCCTCTTTCTTCTCATTGTTGTCGGGGCTATTCCCTGTAGCATCTAACACCTCCTTCTGCAAAAGCATCGGAAGCATCCTATCCATGTCTTCAATAGGCTTTGGTGTGCTCTTAATTTCGTTAAAGGCTCCCTTCTGGGCTGTGAGCTTCAATTTCTCCCATTCATCAGGCAGGAATTTCCTAGTCTCGCTTGAAGCTTTGGTAAGCTCTTGGACGACATGCTCCGCTAGATCAAGCCCAGGACACAACTCTTTGAGCATCGCGAATGCAGCTCCCGGATCCTCTTCGGACAAAAGAGTCCACCCAACGGTAAAGGCGACCTGCAGCAATGGCCCAATCCCAGGAACAAAGCCGATGGCGACGGTCAGCGTGTTTCTGATGAAACTCTCCATCCATGTAGTCTTCTCCGCGGGTCTCCATGTGAGATCAAGGCCGAAATTGCCTTTGGCGACATCAAGCCATGATTTGTCGTACCGATCCTCGAACGACTTGGTCACGGAAACTGTTTTGATCGTTGAGGCAGATACTATCTTGATAAGTCTTAAATTATAGCAATTGTCCCTCCGAAGCTGACGTGGGGGGGTGAGGAGCTGAATCAATCCGGCAACATCAAGCCCTACCGTATTGCCGGCCGATTTACCTAAGCCCAGAACTTTTTCCGTTTTGTGGTCGACAAATTGATCCCCACCGCGCCATGTTTTAATAGCTCGGTCGAGTGCGAAGTTGACCTGTACGAAGGAGCATAGATCGGGGTGATCTTTGCTCACTGAATGGGCAACCGGGAGATATATGGCTCGAATGTAGCTAAGCATCTGTAGGAAGTGTCAAAAAGCCCCATAGCACACTCTATAGAGTTGATTAGGTAGGGCATCCTACGTCAATCCACACCCATCTCTCTTCTATGGTAGGCATCGGCATAAACATGATCCACGCCTGAATGTGTTAGTGATGAAAGGCTGCGTTCTTATATTTCCGAACAATGCCCACCTCACTCGAACCCCCCTTCTCATGATTTCTGAACCTATTGCCGCTGGTACAGAGATTGTGCTGGACACGTCTCTTGATAGTGCCTTCGCTCGGGCCATAGTTAAAAGGGAGATTAGCCCAAGCGCCATAATGAGTGTCCCACCACGATCCTTTAACAATCTTGTATCCGGTCCGAGGATGGGTCCGGCCTGTAGGAGAGTTCGCGTTCTTACTGCCGTGGTCGGACTCAACATTCCAGATGTATTCAACCATCATGTGGCTGTAGAATTCTTTGACGTCGCTCGCATGGTACCCGCTCGAGCTGCCGCTATCCAGGGCGGTTCTGACAAAGAAGCATTCTCCTTCAGGGTATGCGAGAGCCATGTTGGCGGAAAGTAGCTCTTTCCCAAGCTGCTCTCACCAGACTGGGCCTATCGGTCTAGAAAGTAGGGACTGATGTTCTTGCATCAGGGGACACCTGGCCTCTTATAGAAGAGAGCAGTGACGCGCGAAAAGCTGGGATTGCATGAAATTTACAGCCAACATGTGTCCAGCAAGCACGCAAGCCCAGACGGCGAATAGTGAACGAGTATTTCACCTGAACGGCAGCTGAGCTATGCCCTGCATGTCAAACCCCGCATGTCGAACACGAGAAGAGCGATTGCGCCTCTATCCCCAGGACGGTCTGGGTGGAAACAGCGAACAAACTGCTGTTGTGGAGCCAGGCCGCCCGTTAGCAGATAGCTTGTTGTGCGGAGTTATGCGTGCACGGCAGTGATTGCTGGGCCAGAGCCCAGTCGCATATACCGAGGACGTGGTTCTCCCGGAACCCACATGAATCGCCGTCGTGGAAGGATGGCGTTTTTCTCCAAAGTACGGGGCGTAGGCTCTTGAATGTCTCTACGCTGGTGCCCAGGCTCCCCGTGGACGAAATAAACCACACTATTTTCTTAGCACTTTCCTCCAAATTTGAGTACGGTTTATTTTATCTGCAGGGAGCCAGGTTGTGAACCAAACGAGCCACACCATGCTTGCATCATAGCGTCCCGTGCCGCAGGATCGCTTAAAGAGCTATCTGGGAGATTCACAGCCGGACATCCTCGGCTTCAATGCTTGAAGCGCTCAGATAGATTGGATGTGTATATTGTATTTGGTAGATGGTGATTTTAGTACGAAGCAGACCCATTACAAGTCTTGCCATGTCTGCCAGCGTATGTAGGGTAACACTAACTACCAGAAGCATGGCGACGCTTGCAGGACAGCAGGGCACAGCTTCATGGGGGCTATGATATATCCATGCTCCGACTATTCCTGCGAGAACAGTAGCGTATGCGCATGCAACTTCTCCCCGATCGAGTCCTTCCACAAGCCGGCCCTGTCATGGCGAGTCATCCAAGCTCAAATGGCAGTACCACTAGCCCCTTTTCAGGAACAGAGAGACAGACCCCAGCCGGGAGCTGTCTCAGCAGTTGGGAGGAGCAGCCTTCGCTCCTTTGCTGGTGAGCACACGAATAACTAGCTATGGATTCGATCGGCAGGCCGACTGTGTAATACCCTGCATTATTGACCGTGCCCCGCTATCACTTGCGGCTTGAACTGGAGGTTCAGGATCTGGCAGCCCTACTGCACACCTTAGATGATTGCCCCGATCTGTCTTGTTAGGAGAATCTGGCTTTGGCAGTGTCCGAGCCAAGTGTATCAGAAACCATGCACTTTTCATCACAGAGTATGAGGTGCTCCTGTTACCAGCGACAACTGCCCGGAAGAAAGGGCTAAAGGTGCGCTTCTGATAAAAACATGAGAGGCAGAAATTGATGGCTCGTGCACGCAGTGTCAGGTCGACAACCAGATTGTGTTTCAAGGAGATGCTTTATATTGCGACTCTTCCGTTGGTCACGAGCTGATCGACTGACCATGGCATGTGTTGGTCAGTTGTTGAACAGTAAGACTTCTGCCACCAGCTATTCGATGTTATCACGCAGCGAAACGAGGGTTACCAGCTAAGCCTGTCACCTCACGTCGTTGCGCTGGCATACTCAGCGGCGAGCCGAGTCCCAGGGTAAGCTCGCAAACGCTATGAAATTGACGCTGACTCAATACGAGTCAGCTCTTCTTGAGCAAGATAATGCGAGAGCAAAGGAGGAGCATGAACAAGATGCGTCCGATGTCGATGGCGCAAGACTGGCCGAAAAGGCCAAGAGAGCTGACTCACCTCTTACGTCACGACTCACGTGACTCGCCTATCAGCATGCTTACCTAAGGTGCGAAGAAGAGATTCTTTTCCACCAGGGTACAACAGGGCTCGAACAACAGTGACTTTTTCTCTCTTATATGACGACAGTAATCATGAACTACGGCTCCTACGGAAGCCATGGAACAATCACATGGAGTAGGAGTTATGTGATATGAACGAGTAAAGTATCCTCAGGAAACAGATCAAGACTGCCCTACGCCTACGCCATCTTCGCCTTTCATTACCTTACTGGGAGAAGACGTGCTTCTACCTTGAGGCTCTGGGTACTGATCGTTTTCAAGATTCTTGACGAGTCAAACCACATTGAAAGAGTTATTGGCAAACTCGAAGGCAATTGGACCCCTCTACTGCATTGAACCCCTCAACAGAACCGTGGTGTGCACTCTCAGTCTCTCGGAGCGCCCTCTTCGTTCTTTAGTCGCCCAAAAGTGGCGTGTGTCTCGCATAAGTGTCCTGAACCAGTATGCAACACGCGTCATTAACACGAATTTTAAGCAACGGCTCGTCCTTGATCAGTCGGTCCATTGCCGAACCCCAGTACTTCCTTGTTCTTAAGCGCAATGAATACGCAGCATGTCCTTTCATTGCCCATTTATCTTCAACTCGCTCCGTGGAACTCCACCCGATAGGATCCTCTTTACGGAACTTCCTATGAGTTGTTCTCTCATGCCTGAACAGCTCGCACCTGCAAGTCCTTGTCTGCAGAATCAGATTACTAGGCCCATGGTAGAGCAAATCTGATATATCAGCTGCGAGCGATGCGAAGCCATGGTCCAGACCGGGTGCAGAACGTAATCAGGCGGGTTGAGCGCTGTTGACCCTTACAGCACAAGGAAAACAGCAACAAGGGGCCGCAGGTCGAGCTTGCATGGGAGGCTCGATCATAGAAAATAAGAAAAAGAGTGTCCCAAGCGGTGGCACCAATGGGTGCTATAGCTCTGATCGAAAACCTTCTCCTGCTGCGTCTTTAGAGACCTCTTATCATGTCACTGATACATCTTAACGCTTTGGCGCTTTGTCGATGGGCCATGATTGGTTATTCTATCACAGATTATGCCATCAACACGTTTCCCTAGAGTGCAGAGCAGTCTCGTCCTTGTCCAGCCAGCCCGTGGAATGAGCATCCTGCCGGCGCATGGGATGGAAGCGATTTCCCCCTCCGAAACCTAAGTGAGGCCATTTGCTTTGGAAGGAGCTCTTTGAGTACATTTAACCGGAAACCTGCGGGACTATGGGCTAGTCTCGATCGTTCAAATACATCAACAACGAACCTCCTTTCCATTACCTCTAAACTCTCTCCACACGGCCTTTGCATATTATCTTGGTCTTTTATGAGCTACTTCACTCTGCCTTGACATACGCGTTTTCTCAATCGCCAGTACCATAACGTGGAATATTTTAAGTCGTTCTCCATTGTTTTCACGGCCGCCATGCCTTTATCATTATCTAAGCGCCCTCGGTGCTTTCGCATGCCTAATAGCAACGAAAACTTAGTCGTACCTGTTCCAAGTAAGGTATATGACTATCAGTAAGTTCCATTTGAGAGCCCGGAGACTTGCACTCTGGCCGAACAGATCGACTGAAAGGAGGAATGCTGGCTCCGGAAACCGGTAGTCTTGAGGTCGATGCAGAGATGGAAAGACAAGAGGTGGAGAATTTATGCATGGACCCATGATCGGGGACTACAGGCAGGAGAGCCCCGCCCACCCACACCTTGGCTCAAGAGCATCGGCAAGGCAGCGAAGATCGCCAACATGAAGCCGGCGGGTGTCCGATTCAAAATCCAACACTACGCGAAGAGAAATGCCTTAGCCCACGCTGAGGTCAAGAACCACATCAATAGCGCCGACTTTGATGCTTTGGCGCCGCAGATAATTAAGGATAAGCAAAACCTTGTCAAGATCTATGGCAACAATCCTGGCCGCCAGGTGGGCTATCGCTTGGCTAGTGGGCGAGTTGAAGAAGAATGGTTTGACCGACCATGTTACATTGGAAAAGATGGCAGAGTGTGCTATACTCTCAGCGACAAGGCTATAAAGAAGCAGAAAGCGGTTCATGCCAACCTTAGAAAAAGCATTATTTTGGAATCTGGGCCTGGCGTTCTTTGGTATTTTGGCTTCCTCGGGTTTTGTAGAATAAGCTCTGGAGACTGAAGCACTTTGTTTTCTCTGCATTCTGTGAACAACTTTCAGTGGCTCTTGTAAATTGCAACAGTATCGCGTGCAGAGCTGATTCTTGTGTCACAAACCGTGAAGATGTCTTTGGCTTCTCGAAACGTTAGAAAGTCGAGTCGAATGCTTTCTTCCCTCGGGCTTGCTCAGATGAAGTTCCAGTATGAACCTCGAACGCTCCTGGAAGTGTATTCTGACCAGCCTAGTCAGGAACGAAAGCAATATATGGCGATGCCATTACAACTCGATTGAACGGTCATTGATTTTACGATTGGCGATTTCAGCGTTCTGCAGCCAATCCTCATGCCTCTCGGACACGCTCATGGCGAAGCGATCGCTGTCCTATTCTATGCGGTGGTAAGAATTGTGTACAATTGCTTGCCACTTCTTGAGGACGATATGTATCGACGACTTAACGATGAAATGGACGACCAAAAGACGCCCATAGCTAGAAAGACAAACCGTCAAAGCCTTAATCTTGCTCGTTCAAGAAACCAGCAGAAGGCTTTGGAGAAGCTAGTGAATATGGACCCTCATCAAGAAATGCACCATGCCACAGCATGGGATATGACCAACAGCCCAGACTGTGACTCTGGAAATGGGCCCATCGTCTAGCCTTGCGGTACGATGTGGCGATACCGACGATATAAGATTCCCACAATTTGAAGCTGCAGTCTTGTGACTTTGGAGCCGCGCACGTCCGGATCAAGGAAGTGCCCCCAAATTATACGTTTGGGCTCCAGGGATAGGACCATTGCTATCGTAATTTATATCCCAAAAGGTGTTGTATTCGCCTGCGTAAGATTTTGCGAGAGTGAAAGGCATCACCAGCTGCTTAAGATATCTTGGTGAAGTACGGACACCTTTGGTTGGCAATTCAGGCGTTCCTAGTTGCGTAATTTTCCCATTCCCAATTCCAATTTCTATGCTTAGGTCCCATGCCGACTTCCAAGATTAATGTTTGTCACTCCTGCGCCCAGAAGATTCGACAAGAGGCGATGTAATTTGATTCAGTCTCCCTGTACAGACTTTCGACAAATCGGGCACGTATTCTGTCTTCCAATCCATTCCTTTAAGCATCCAAAGTGAAGAACGTGTCCACATCGTAGCATCTTCGGCCGATCCTCCGAAGTCGCCCTTGTGTTTATGTGCATTCTCGCCCTCCAGCGTGAGGAGAAACCAGCTGACCTCGTATTTGACGGATGATCTTGCTGCTCCATCTTGCCGCAACAGATCATACACAACTCGTGCTCAGCGATTAGATCATTAGCAGGATCCGTCAAGTGCTTATTAACCTGCTGCATGGTCCTCTCAAAACGAACGAATTCCTGCACTTTCTCCGTACGACCTTCAAGGATCCAAAGAATCTCGCAGAGGAATTGTGCAGGGATCCCGTGGGAGGTATGGTGGATGGCGATATAGTAGAGATAAGTAAGGATCTTCATCAGGTCTTGCGTCACAAGGACAATCAGCTAGTGTGGAGATCTGAGAGCCAATGGGTCCACCAACTCACCAGTGACTAATTCAAGATAGGTCCTCCATCTTCTGTATTCGCGCCAGGATTGCATCGTCTCTTCCATTGCCTGAATACCAGTCATTTCTGGGAGATTGGTGCTGACTTCGTTTTGGGCACAAGAGCTTGCTGGGGCCGCCGTCGCTGTTCGTACTTCGGTCGATACTGAATGCTCGAATGGCGATCGTCGTTGACTCATTCGAGTAGAGTGTCTGATGTTGACAATCGCCATCGTACAAAGAGCGAGACGAGCAGTTGTCGATAGTGACGATATTGCCAAGATCGCAAATTCGAACAAAAATAATGCGGTCATTGCTGGCTGAAGGTTTGGCTGCAGGGTAGCCTGGGCTGTATAGATGATTATGCAGATGTCGAGCGTCAGAGATATCAGAGTAGCTATCCAAAAGCGCGCTTACAAGAGGATTGACGCACGTAATGGGTATTCTTCCTGTCTCTGCGTCCGTGCCTCACCAAACAAAGCCCACCATTTTCCCGCCAGAAAGACGGTGAACATCAACAGGAAACAGCCGCTGATGTTTTGCCCGACCAGAATCATGGCTAGCATCGTTTCGATAACGGCCAAGACGAATTTTTTGAAAACTTGTTCGACCTGGGAGTCTGTGGGTGGATCGTACAACATATACTGCAATCCAAAAACTACCAGCGCAGCATACAGAAGTAACAGATTTGCCAGGACCTAAAGATATTCAGTAACACTTTCGAGTAGAGACGCCTATGGCTGCTTACCATAATTCCAGACTTGCCACCATGCGATAGAGAGACATGGAAGGCGTGAACACCAGCCGGTCGATAGAAGGCGGGTACACTTGGCCATGCAGCCATGGAAAGGGAGGCTTGCATTGAAAGATGATTGTCTCCCCTATCGTGATTTGAGATGTTTCATGGGACGCCCGTCCTACAAGAGAACAATCTATCATGCCTTAAAGTATACGAGTAATAGCCTTCCAGCTTGCCGGGCGTTATACTTACCTCATAACGCACAAATGCCGCAAAGCCAATCATGGGCCTATATTCCGACACTTGTAACGACACTAACAGTAATCGCAACTCTTTACTCGGCTGATTGATCGAAAAGGCCTACAAACCCGGTTCGAAATCGTTTCGGTCCTTGTTTACATACCCATACAACACAAAAGAAGATAATCGCACGCTTGAATTCCTTATCCACTCGCTATACGCTCAGCTTTACTCAAGAAAAACCGCTGCAAAGCCAGTTATGCAAGCGAGAAGCAGAGTGTAACATGACTCTTTGGCTGGTCGACTTCGACTGGCGGCACTTGCCTCGAGGTTGATGGTGAGGAGTCATGGCAATTACAGAGACGTTTGCCGTATTCAGAAGACCGGGAACCTTCTCTTCGCCTTCAACGAGCACAAGCGCCATACCGCTCTATGTTAAGAGTACATTAGTCCCGAAGATTCGAAGTTGTTGGCAGCAGGGTATAACGAGAAGCATACATACCACAAGGTGCCATTGTATATGGCAGTGGAAAAGCCACGCTCCAGGATTATCTGCCTTATATCTAATTCCAAAATAAGCAAGGTGCCAACATCAATGACCAGTGGCAGAACTTGAGACCTACCTGATAACAGCCCAGCCGGACGCGGGTAGATCTGTGGTATCACGATACGAAGGGCTTTCTAGATTGATCATAGAAGACGGAGCTTCGTTTGCCGAAGAGTAAGGGAATGATCCGTATCCAGAACCCAAGACCCAGAATTTGTGTCCATGGAGATGCATGGGATGACCCATCTTGCGCGCCATCGAGTGTCAGCCGTAGATGCTCTGGGACCAATCTGGCCGGATGAAATAATATAGATTGCTTACTAGATCCATCGAATTATTTGCTATCACCATAATAATGTCGATCGTCGAATTGGATGGCAAGTGCAATGTAGTGCTGGCATTCCATCCATCAGATGAGCTCCCATAAACGACAGGGACGGAGGGTTCGGCGTATGGATGACCATCCATCACCCATTCCACAATACCGGTCTGGTTGATCGTGAAGACCTTGGTAAGATCGGCTTTCCCGAGAGGTGGTGTAATCTTGGCGAACGGACGTAGGGACAGGGGGTCCAGTGTCGTCGCGTTTGATACAGCTGACCCGTTCTTGAGGGTCCACACCGATGCGATATCATCTTGGGTGGTCTTCATCTCCGTGGGTGTCGTCGAATTTGTCTAGAGAGTCAGCCCTTACTCAGATTTCTGCACTCGGCTTTTGGATAATCCCTACTTTATAGGCCACAATAGCTTGCCCCTCGAGGACTTGTTGCATATCACCTGTCGGATATGTGGAGTATCGCAGATAATAGTTTCCGACAGGTTGGTTCAGTTTAATCATCACGGAGTATCGTTGGCCAATGGACAGGTAGAGCACCTGAAAGAAATCAGTCTGACCCGTGATATCGGAGGACGAGGAGCTCGCCTTGACCTCCTGTAATGCGGTAAAAAGCCCGTCGGCAGCATACACATACATTGAATGCGAGTCAAGAGATATCGCTAACCTGCTGACTGAACCCGTTGACAAGATTGAAGGCCAGCCATCCTCGCGAATAGTCTGCATTTATCACCAATAAAGGCGACGTCGTATTTGAGCAGGTTGGAAGAGGGAGCGAGGTAATGTTGAAGCCCGGTCTAAACATCATAGTTGGAGTGCACCCTTTGGGATTCAAAGGGCTCATTGCTTGCATGCTCGACGTTGGTTTTGCAGATGACATGGGCGGCATGCCGGACATTGAAGGCATGTTTATTGTGGATGATGACTCGGACGCCATACTCGACATGGAGAGCACCGAGGTCATTGAATTTACTGATAGCGGCGTGCTGCTCGCTGACATGGAGACTGGCCAAGGTTGGGCCATTGACATAGTTGGCGTCGAGGACTCAGGCTTTGCTGTTGCCACGACGCTGCTCTTGGCCATAGAGTCCATCGTCGGATCGTTCATCGACATTCTTGGCATCAACAGCTCTGGACTTAGTGATCTGCGCATCATAGTCCCTACCGAAGAGCCGCTCATCGGATTATTCGTGTACATATCTGGCACCGGGCTGGCCATTGACATGTTTGGATCGTTCGTCGACATCCCTTGCATCGCAGCAGTCGACAACATAGTTGTATTGCCTGTGCCCACCCCGGAAATTCCAGGCATCTCGGTATCGAGTCCAAGACCTACGCCAGCCTGTAGTATGGACTCGGGAAGGCATTCAACCTTTCCATAGCCATTCGCCAGGATACTATCCACACAGAACGGGAATGCACCAGTTTCGAAATATTGGGAATAGATGGCGTCCGAAAGTTCGTGAGTCCAGTCGGTCAGGAGGACCGGCGTTGCATCACGTTCTGCCTGAAGGAGGTTGACGAGGTCGCCATTGCTTGTGGCAAGTTGTTCGAAGGGTCGGGCACGGGAGGTGGAAGGGCGTATCATAAGTGTGTTTGCTACCATCACCGTTGCCGTCTGCCACTGCAGTGCTGGCTGCGTCCTAGGGGATATAGTCGGCGAATGGTTGGTCTACGGGACCGGTGCTGCCATCAATGGCCGGGCGCTATGGGCGGAATATCTGATAGGTAGGTAACCTTCGTCTATGCTGCCATGTTCGCGCCATTGACTTCTTGCGATAGACTTCGCTTTTGCGCTTGCGTTCGGCATTGTCTTTCAGTACTTTTCGATCGCGCCCATGGGTGGGGGATACGGTCCGAAAACGCTTATTCGCGCAGCGAAAGCAGATTTCCTATCATTGACTTTTTTCGAGATCGGTTTGTTTGATTGGATAGCTATATTTCAGATCGCCATCTTCCGAGACAAACTTGGGATGAACGCGGTCACATATTGGTGGATGATGCAGGTATGCAATCCGAAGAGCCCTTGAAACTTCCCGCCGCACAGAAGGCTTACAGCGTTTTAGATCGGCATGTTCCTTGGCCATTGGACGGCGTTCCCAATCAACTGGTGGTTGATTAAAGCAAACATCAAAGAGCCCTGTGCTTAGAGAGTGGAACATCTGAATCGTATATTCTCCAACCTTTGGATCTCGCTTGTCGCGAAGCTACGAGCCTGCCGGCGAGCCAAGGCCGCCGGCATTATAGTTAATGAATGAAGAACTATGTCAACCTTGGTGCATACGAGGGGTTTGCGATACATAGTGCCATCTTCATCTCAAGGTCCTGTAACGAAATTTCCCAATGATAACTCACTCACCTCGAGCTCCTGCCTTCTTTCTCGATAAAGTTTCTAGTGAACTTGCATCCTTGTGACTCCATATGCACAGCTTGGATACGGATGTTCGGGGATGCCACCCCGTTACCATGAAGTGCACGACAAAATCCATGAGTCTGAAATGAATTTTTCGGTATCGGAAGTAGAGATGATCTTGACACGAAGTGGGGAGTGCAAATGACGCTCGCAATTTCGTTGGTATGCGGAAAGCACAAGCAAAGCCTGGTTGTGAGGTAGGTACGCTGCAAAGAGGTGCCTAATGAATCCGTCCGGCAATTTCACCACCGGTGATTGCAGGATCAGAAAAAGTGTGGTGACAATGAGAGAGTTGTGACCTCGTGGAGGTTATGGCCAGTGGATTGGAGATATGGGAATGTATCTGCAGCTCTACGCCAAGCAAAGCTGAGATAGATGGCCCACTTTCTGAATGTGACAAACTCAGAGGACCATAATCGAGCAGCTCTAAGCTACTGAGCTCACTCGAATCTAAGCCAGCATTCTCTCTTCTTGGGGAATGCCAGGAAATAGTCGGTCTGCGTCATGGTGGCATCAGTGGTCTCTGGCCCGATGCTCATACTCCACCGGTTCATGAGTCCAGCTACAAGCAATTTGATTTCCATGGTAGCAACGTATTGTCCGAGACAGGCTCTCGAGCCTTTCGACCATATTATAAAAGCTACTTTCATCTGCTGTGTACCGCCGTTCGTCGATATCCAGCGTTCGGGAAGGAATAAGGTTGGAGAGGGAAAGATGGCTGGGTTGCGGTGGATGTTGCGCGACTGGATTGAGACGTAGGTCTGCCAGAATCCTATTAGAGAGGACTAGCTACCAGCTTAGAATCTACATACCCCAGCAGGTATCTTTACACCCCCAATGACCTTTCCTTCGAATCGTGCGACTCTTGGAAGACCAATGGATTGAGCGGGATGTAAACGCATGGATTCCAAGACGAAACCGTTCAGGACCGGCAAGTCCGAGATTTGCCTGAATGGAGCAATACCAGTCGAAAAGTCTATCTTGTTTGTTCGAAGCTCCTCTCGGATCCTTTTCTGCCAGTCTGGGCGCTGTGCCAGCTCCCAGAGCAACCATGTCAAAACTACGACAGTGGTATCGGTTGCCCCCACCAGCAGGCTGCCTAGCTCATTACTAATCTCTGCGTCGGATAACGGCTGGCTCTCTTTGCTGCCGACCATTTTGGTAAGTAGGTCAATGCGGCCGGAGAATCGCCCGTGTTGTTCGACGTATTCGTCAAAAACACGAAAACCATATTCGTAGCCTCGCTTCTGCGCGCCGAGAAAGTGCTTGATTGCCGGGAATGGGAGACATCCGAGGACACTCAGAGTCCACGGGGCTAGCCAACGCAGAGCGGTGATATTAAAGAAATTGTCCATATCGTCCAGGAAGGCATGCGGCTCCTCACTATCTAGCGCTCCGAATTCTCTGCCCAAGAAAAGAGCACCTAGGTTTCCGAGTGTGATCAGCGGATGCGGCACCGCTTAGGAGTGCCGACAAACCTGATGTGTCAAGCATCATCCTCCGTGCCCAAAGCATAACTTCTAAAGAACTCTCTTTTCCAGCCACTTTGTCTACCCAGGTGAGTGCCTTCTTGACTTGCTTGGCGATAAGTGGCTCGGCTTCGTCGATGTTGGACCTCGATAGTACATGACGGACCAGGTGACGACGTTCTCGATGCTTAACAATGTCTGTCATATCAAAAGAAGCTCGCGTGGTACTGGCGAATCCTTCATAGCGCCGAGACTTGGGAAATTTGGTACCTTGATAGTACAGTTCCTTTATACAGGACTGCTCGGAGAAGGACAGTTCATCCGGAGCAATGCGAATCACCGGACCGTACTTATGATGGGCTTGCTCGACTATGAGGCTGCGATTACCGAGGACCTCGTTGATCGTGAGCCATTTCGAGGTAAACCTGGCAAGGAAAGGTCCTGGGATGTGCTTCAGAGGCGAGAAGAGAATATTATAGATTATCTGCACTTCTTTTAGCAAAACGCTTCTCACCTTCCTTGAGACAGGAGTTAAGGAAACCATGGTACCTTCCAGCCCACAAGTCCAAGGCTAAAAATGAGACCAATTGATACGATCAGAGACAAGTCAAAAGCCATTGTCATCTCATCACTGCTGAAAGCTTGTAAATGCTAAAAACGCACAAACAGTATTTCAATGTAGATTACCATCGAGCGCATTTGCTGCGAAGGAGAGTATGATCGCTATGCATATACTATGTGAGATAGCGAAGGACTTCCTGAGCTGTGGAATGGCTCACTCCAAGCATGACGTGAGATGTATTTCAGCACTTCTGTTCATTCTACGTTGCAATGCGCCAGAAACATCTAGACCCAGACCCATGGAGAGGGGAAGCATCTAATGCAGTCTATGCCGGCTGGATCGAAACGGACCAAGCAAGTGTGAGTTGTCGATATAGGTGCATGCTTAGTGCGACTTAAGCCAGGAGTTCCTGCACGAGCTACATGAGCTTTCTTGTATCCGCTGCCGGACTTCATAGAGCCAATTCACGTTCAGTCTTTTCCTTCGACATCGAATCCAGCCTGGTTTCGCATTTGATGGGTTGTTGAAATCATCCCAGCGTCATCACCAAAAGTAGACTCAGACCAGCTTTCAAATGTCAGTCGAGATGAGCAGCGTTCTATACATCTCTAGCACAGCTGCACCTTGGTGGGAATAGGTACTCAAACTATTTAGGGCATCGAGTCTTCCCTTTTATCATCAATGTCGCCACTACAATCTCCAGGTTGAGATCCTCGGATCCTTATGTGTTAGCTTCTATACATGTGAATCTTACGCTTGTCAAGACGAGGAATGCCGTCCGGTGAGCCACCAAGAATCCTGAGCGCTGTTGACAAGTCATGCCGGACGTGCACTTAGAAATCCCGTTCATACTTGAGATGAGTAGTTTCAGTACCAACTGTGTAGTCTGCAGTACAGACCTGTGGCAATAGCATCGCGGCAAACGGCCATCGTGCCGCATGCGCCTAAACCGAGTGACGACCATGGATGAATCTGCAAAATTCATTGCCCAATTTGCACAATTTCGCTTTGCTTTGGTACAAGTCTTAATGTGATCTTGACAATGGTGACACCTCAGTTGCACAGCCAGACCAGATCACTATGGCGTCCCAAACCTCTGATGAGGCCTTTGAGGTCTCCCATGTCCACAAAGTGTACGAGCAGATAGCGTCTCACTTCTCTTCAACACGCTATAAGGTAAGAGGTCACTGAGATCACTTTCATCGGAGTGTCTGTGGTCCAGCTCATCGTTATCCAGCCTTGGCCCGTTGTCGAACGCTTTCTCCTTGAACTACCTGATGGCTCGATTGGTCTCGATGTCGGTTGCGGTAACGGCAAGTACCTCACAATCAATCGAAAAGTCTTCGTTCTTGCCTCCGATCGGTTGGTCGATTCCTCAGGAAGCTAAAGATATCCTCTGACGGTCTGAGAAGGTCTGAGAACCTAATTCGCATCGCCAATGGACATCAGCCCCATTCTTCAGTCGTTGCTGACTGCTTGAATTTGCCTTATCGCCCCTCTTCCTTTGACTTTGTTGTATCCATTGCCGTGATCCACCACCTCTCTACCATTGCTCGAAGAGTAGAGGCCATTGGTGCTATCTTGGGTGTATTGAAGCCAACGAAGAGGAACGTCGACGCTTACTGTGACAGCAATAGCGCCTGTTCACAGGCGCTAATTTACGTGTGGGCGCTTGAGCAGAAGCATAGTCGTAGGGGCTGGGATGAGGGCGATGACCAGGACGTGATGGTGCCCTGGGTGATGAAGCAAGGAGGCGACGTTGATGGTCCGAGAATCTTCAATCGGTATTACCATCTTTATCGTCGAGGAGAGTTGGAGCGCGATATCGAGGCTGCGGGTGGGGAAATTGTGGAATATGGATACGAAAAAGACAATTGGTGGGCTGTCGCAATCAGGAGATCGCCTCCTTGATGGTCTGACTGCAGTCGTTGGTGGAAAGATACCGGAGGCGAGACTTGGAGACAGGAGAACGCGTTGCGAGAGAGCCCTGCGACTTCCCCTATGGTAGAATTCCGATGACTGATGGAGTGTTCAAGCAGGTAAGTGCTTGTACGACTGGGTTGCGAAAAGACGGAATCATGTGGTGAACTTTGCTAATGCGTATAGGCGCGGGCAATACCCCTTCATGAAGGTAATGCAAGGAATTGCAAGCCAGCTGGTGAAATCTAATGGACAATATATATCAGAATTGGACCTTTCATCTTGCACCTGAGCGGGAACCCGCTTGGTGTAACGTGTACACCCCATTCCGATCCGCTTCCAGAAATTCTGAGCGTGTTGCCAATACTTGGGTGGGCGACCACTCAAGTGCAAAAGAGGAAATGACGCTGTATGTGACCAAGAGACGTAGGCACCATCCGAAAATCTCTTAAGGATGTAGGCAATAGCCGAACCTTTTTCAAAGTTCGATTCAAGATATCATAATTGAGGCCCTCTCGCATGATGTTGTTCGAAAACATTCTACCTGTGGCCTTGATAGGATTCGAACACAGAGTGATAGTCTCAGACATCACGTGCCTAGCTCGGTGTCAGGACAACCACAACAATCCTTCATCTCTTCAATCCATGGGTACAGAGCATGAGATCTGGCAAGAGCGATGCTGCGCCAAAATTCCCAGTAATGCTAGAGGGCATTGCTCTCATCTCGTACAGTCATTCGAGATGCCATAATTATCACATGTTGTCCCAGAGACAGAGGCACAATCCGCCATACATCAGCCTTTTGGTCCTACGTTGAAAGCGCTGGTTTAAAGGACTCTCCAAAGATACAAGTTGGAAACATTCTACGTGGCAGGATGTACCTGGCTGAAGGCGGAGAGAACGTGTGGCTGCCCGTTGTTCCTTAGGGATAACGACTGATCCTTACTTCTGGACTTGAAGACAGCTGACTTGTGAGCGCATTATGCTCTTATATCTCCTCCATGTCACTCCCTAAGTCATCGTCTATTCCAAGGGCGCCGAAGTCGCCCACCTCAACTCGGTCCGCTCTTACGAATATACCCCGCTTGGGCCCACATTCGAAATACCTCTGCCCCTGCACGCTCCCGTCATTCTTGCCCACAGGCTCGTCAAGTACCACACCTACCCAGGGTCCGATACCTGGGATTTCGCCGACCTCGCCAACATAGGCTATCGACCCTCGACGGGTATCCGAGCCGCCGACCTGGCACCGTGCACCCACCGAGATCCCTACGTATGAAATGTCAGTGAATGATGGCAGCGCAAGCTACACCTGGTAATGCGAAAAGGAGCGCCGACCCCTCTCTTGAACTTCCTCCCATGCTTCCTTGATCTTCTTCTGCAGGATTTCTGGCGCATGGGGATCGAATCGACCGATATGGTGAGACTTCTTGTACGCAAGGACAGTGTCAGGCAGAGTGGAATACGTCTCTGCGGGCATGGTGTACTTTGGCACAGACGAAAGGTCTGCAGAGATGGTATTGGAGGTCTGAGGGTTCAGCGAGATGACCTGTGCATGGTCAGATCAATACACCAACGTTGATCCATGATGTAGTCTGAGCTAGTATGCTGCTGTAGAAATCAAATTCCTCGTAACTCAATCGCACTTTTACTTGTGACAATCGAAATCTTCAGCCGCTGTACGACTTGTTGAGCCGTCTGTGCGACGCCAAGATCTCCTCATTTTCTACGACGCGCTGTACTACTTACATGTATCTCGGCGTAATCGATCAACGGCCACTGCCCAACCTGGACATGCTCTTCATCGTCTGCCTCGATAGGTCGCTCCTGCTGGTCCGCTGTGCGCAGTAACAACCTCTGTGCCGAAGGAGGGATCCCCGTCACCGACTCAAGCTTGGCCTTCAATTGCGCAATACTCCAGGACGGAGTGATGCGACGTTCGGACGACGAAGCGGCCGAGGTGATGAGCAGTGGGATGTCGCGAGCAGATTGCATTGTCGACTTGTATTGAAAATATGTAAGGATCTTGAAGAGAGGACTGGTATTATGCCAAGAGCGGGATAGTGGATCCGGCGGCGGAACCGAGTTGGAGGGCGAGGGGTCCAGCGGGATTGCCGACAGGGCTTTCGATGGCGTTCGAAACACGGCAACGCCACAGACAGAGAGTTCTCGAAGTGTGGCAATGGATGGAGAAAGCGATAGGATTGATGCCCGATGCGTTGGGACATGCTGCATTAGGGCTGGTTTAGCGCGACAGCGGGCCCAAAGCCAAAAGAGGAAGACTAAAGAGACATGCGAGGGTCACGATTGACCGCTCTTTCTTCCAACCAGCTGCCGGCCATCGAAAGAGGAGAGGCGAGAAGCTGCTGTCCCGATCCAGCCCAGCACGACCGTTGTCGTGTAACCGGTGATCCTGCACGAACCTGGTTTCAGACTCGATTCCTGCCTTGGTAGTCGCCCTGTTGTGTTTGTGAGATATCATCCTGCCCGCCATTCCTCTCTCTGCCGCCTTGAGGCAACGGCCTCACACACGATCATGCATCCTTCCTCCCCTTCTCGCCTCTGTCCGGTGTCTCGTCCGTAGCGACGGCACGGGCCAGCGCATCACCATCCCCACCGCGTTCCATCTGCAGCAGAGCCAAGCCCAACAATATCCCTTATACGCACCAACGGCACATGATCTGTGCTACACCGCCTGATGGTGCTAACAATGGAACAATCGGAATCCACGTCCCTCGTTCCGGATGCTGGCCCGCAACAGACACTTCTCAGCCCGCAGATTCGTTCACGAGCAGCAGCGTCCAGCCTACTCGCGCCACGACGCACCCCCAGTTTGAGATACTCAAATAGGAGCTGCACTGTCGCTATCACAAATTGCGCGTCGCCAACCTCTGCAACAGGCCCTTAGGCTCTTCCCACCACCACCGCCCGTGGCTACAGATCCTGGATCAGAAACGGTGAACTCACCGCCAGCAGAGCCCGGGGGAGGCGGAGTTGATCTGGCGATGACACTTCATCCAGTTGGGTTTGACGTTAGCTAGGCTACTGACTAGGGCCGGTCGCTGTTTCTGATGGAGGGTCAGAAGAAGGTTCAGATGCGTCGATCATGGTTCGTGGCCGTTTAGTCGATTGCCCCTGTCCCTTCCGGTGCCCTACGGCCAATTGGCATGATAGCTCGCTTCTCCAGGGCTCACCGCAATTGTTCGCCTCGCACGGCTTCAACGTCAAAGGTACGCCACCCACTACTCTATTCAGACCTGTTACGCATCAATCTACACTCCAGCTGTCTCATTGCATCATCTGTCGTCTCCTCGCAACTCTAAAAAAAGCCCTCTAGGTCGATGGGAACAAGTGGAAGTCTCTCCTTGTAGTCCACCACTAGTCGACTTTTGATGCCCTGACGAGCTCAAACCTAAGACAAGTCTACCTACCATAGCGCAACCAGCCCGGAGTACCTCGACATTCGCTGCGAACTGCAGTGATGCAGCCAACGGAAGCAGGCTTGCTACGGCAGGTTTGGCACTTGCTGGTCTAGGGGCTTCCTTGCTATCTGCAGGTTCCACCCCTGCCCACCGGATCTGGTGCTAGAAGAAAAACATCGCCCGCATTTGGCATTGCATCTCTTCTGTCGTTTTCTTGTTCATCTCTGCTCTCTTCATCGCGCGACTGCGCTTCGTCAACAAGCTTGGCCAATGCGAGACGTGACATTGGTCTTCACGAAGCTCATTGGCTAATCGGGTTCGCTACTTTCGCCCCTTGGTTCCGATGAGCACTAGTCGTCACCGAGTGATCAAAGCTTCATATACTCCTCTCCACCTTAGCCTCATAGCAATGAGCTTACCCGTGCTGACACCCGAGGCCTTGTTGCACCCTTCACAAGATTCCGAAATTCCTTGTACCTTAGGCTCCCACCCAAGATAGACTTTCCCAGGCACATATTACCATCGGATCAGGCATCGCCACTGTCAGACATCCACGCGTCAGCCTAGATATCTCATCAAGGTTAATCTACCCATAGCACGAGCCACATGTTAGGATCGCGCATATGCTCCACGCACCTCTTTTCTTCCCAACCGCAAAGCTGGATATCCCATCCCTCCTAAAGTCCAGCTCCCCTTCTCCTCCACCGCGCACCTCGCATCCACCTCCGGCGCGCTCGGTCTCTGTCCCGACGTCAAGCTCGCAAATTCCGCTCGTCAGCTCTCCTTCGACGTCGACAGCATCACACTTGTCAACCTCCACGGCGCCGCCTAACATTTTCACTGCCGTACCTCCACAGCAGCAACTTCATCTACCGCGGCCAACTGGTTCCACCCTTTCAGTTCCAGCGCTCGCGGCATCATCTAATAGCAAGCGACCGCCGCCTGTAACCCATCCATCAGCGTCACCAGCGAAGAAGCAGAATTCGAAGTGGGGGCGCGATGAGGACGCGTTGCTTATCTCGCTTCGAGGCTCGGGCATGAAGTGGGAAGACATCTCCAACCGGCTGCCTGGCCGAACGGTCATTGCTTGTAGGCTGCATTACCAGAATTACCTTGAGCGCCGCCAACCGTGGGATGAGGAGAAGAAGGACAAGCTAGCGAGGTTGTACGATAGGTGAGCTGTTACTTTCTCCTCGATTTCGCTCTATGACACATCGTCCTGTACTCTTGAGACGTTCAGCACGATGTGTCCTTGCCTTTGCACCAGGTCATGGTTTTCGACAGGTTCAGAAAGCTCTATATGACCACAATGCCCCCCAAGGACTTTTCTTCGAAACACATCCTTTGCACCTCCCTCCAACATACGTTTTATGCTTTTTATCACAATTCCTACGTCCTCTATAATCGTCTTGTTTGCGTCCTATAGAAAGACCTTTCAGGCTTATATTATCTACAGAATCAAACCCGACATCTGGGGTCCCCTGGCACAGGAGCTTGGCGTCCCATGGCGCTCCGCCGAAGCCATGCACTGGCAACTCGGCGAATTAGAGATGGCTCGCCGCGCAGGAGCCATCCCTTTTACCATGGCATCATCCAGCTCGACCAACCCAGCTAACCTCTCCAGCTCTTCGTCGGCTCCGGGTATGGAGCGTTCTGGCTCAGGGTACAAGCCACTGGAGCCAACATCAGGGAGCTATGGCGCCGGTGAAGACCCAGGAAGAGCGAGCGAGGAAAGAGAAACGAGAGCAGGAGGGAGGCGCCAACGACCAGCAAGCGCGCAATTGATGCAGACACAGCAGCTGGCACCTGTAGGTCTGGGAATGGATGGTGGTCATGGGATGGTTCTGCCGAGCTTGGCGGAATTGACGCAGGGTGTGCCGGCATTTGCAGGGTTTGTAGGGGAGAGGAGGCTTAGGGGGGAGATTAAGCCGGCACGATGTCCGCCGCGAAGAGCATGGGCGAGCCAGCAAGATGTGGGAGGCGAGAGAAGAGGCACTGAGGAGCTAGAGGTCAAGGAGGAGGATCAGGAGGAGCCTCAGCGGCGACAGTAGGGGAGGCTCCACAAATGACGTGGTTGCGGAACGTCGTGGCCCATCCAAATTTCTTCGCCTAGGACGACAAAGACACCAGCAACTATGACAAGCATCCTCCGCTGGAGCCCGCACGCCCCTCCTCCTCACTTCACCACCACCACACCACACCTGCTTTTCTCCCTCACCCCACAAGATCCAGACCGTCACACTAATAAACCGAAAGCACACAGCAACGCAACGCAACGCAAGACGACAGCATCGGAGGCTAGATTCAAACATTTCCAGCGAGCATAATATCCCCTTCTTTTCGGTATTTAACCTCCTTATTTTTCCCTTCTTACCGAGAGCATTGCATGCACAACATACCCATATCCACACCATCACAAGCGACAGGACTTTTTGCATTTACATGAAGACATGAGGGAAGGGGGAAGGGGGAAGAGGTGGGGGGTGGGGGTGGGGGGTGGGAGGGTTTGTACGATACTTTGGTGAGTCTAAAGACAGGGGTGGAACGCTGAAGCAGTGGATCGATCGCATTGATTGCGGTTAATAGGGGTGAGCGTCAGAAGGGGGCGCAGTTGGGCGGTCATGTTGTATTCTTCGTATACCAGCTAGAGGTTGTAGTATAGCCATCAGCGCCTACTGATTGAAGACAGAGGTACATATCACCTACCATCATCTGAAGCAGTCTCTGTTGTAGGATGCGAATACCCGATTCTCCAACGGGCTTAGGACAGGGGTTCCGTACTTACCTTAGGATGCAGTGAGGCAGCACAAGACTTCAAAGGTGTGAAACCCTGAGCTCTGGATGCTTGCGCATCAGCCATGGCCTCATACTCACAACAGCCACAAGGCTCTACGTCCCACCTCCCTAGTTCAAGGAGCAGCGGATGAATCACTTTCTACCACGTTGCCCGCCACATACATAATCACCGCCATACAAGCTCCCAAGGATAGCAGCTTTCAAGTGCCACAGCGAAAAAGATTCTGGAATTGAACGAACATGGGTCGTTAGATATACAACCGAAGCA